>Ga0207706_10000044_pt1 | contig 123576 bp, 110 predicted proteins | sample KBSC53metaG_FD_184318 | JGI IMG/M metagenome (GOLD analysis project Ga0207706, IMG submission 184318) | Corn rhizosphere microbial communities from Kellogg Biological Station, Michigan, USA - KBS C5-3 metaG (SPAdes) (version 2) | ecosystem: Host-associated > Plants > Roots > Rhizosphere >...
CAGGATGCCTTACTTTAAAATATTTTTTATTGATGCCCAAAGTCATGCGCATCATGGCGCGGGCAATTTCTTTTTCGGGTTTAGCGTCGCTGGCAAAATCAAGTCCGTGGCCGTCTTTGGCATTGGCGTGGCAAAATCCGCAGGTTACACCTAATCCGTCTTCAAAATCATCTGCCATAATTTCCTGCAGTTCTTTTGAGCTGATATCTTTCGGCAACACTTTCAGGTTGGTATACTTCTCTTCATTTTTAGACGAAGTAGTTGCGGCTACGCTGCTAATCACAACGCAAGCCAACAGCACCGGTATCATTACTACCTTCCGCCGTTTCATATGGCAGTTTGTTTTTTAGCCACAACATTTAATGATACTTCTAATTCATTGGAGATAGTGCTGGTGCCACCCACGCCGAAGTCCTTGCGGTTTATTTTGAACGAGCCGTTAAACTGACACTCATTTGCCGCCGATGTAGCAGTAAAAGGTATGCTGATGTCTTTTGTTTTACCCTTGATCGTCAGTTTGCCATAAGCCGTAAACGAACTGCCGGACGAGTTGATTTTGGATGATACAAAACGAATTACCGGATAATTCTTTACGTCGAAATAGGAAGCGCCTCTTAAATGTTCATCGCGTAAGTTATTTTCGGTATTTACGGTAGATACGTCGATAGTTACATCAATGCTACTGGCAGCCATATTTTGAGGATCAAAATTGATAATGCCTTTAAACCCGGAAAACGATCCATTTACATCGAACCCGAAGTTGCCGATCTTAAATGTCAGCGTCGAGCCCTTATCTATAGGTACGTACTGCGCCCTTGCCAAACTTGCAGCAAAAGCGGCTATAATGAATAACAAAATAGTTTTTTTCATTGTTATGATTTGTTTTCTCGCATGAGTGACGTTGTTTTTTAGAGCTCATGATGGTTTCATCATCTGATGTATAAAGAAGGAACTGCCCTTAAAGGCAGCTCCAACTATCAACCCTAAAAAACCGCCAGGCCGGTCGATTTTTTTAATTGTCCTGTTTTATAAGTGGTGTGTCTGTTATGGCAAGCGTATGGTTATGCTCCAGGTAATTAACGCTGGTCAATCCAAGCAATCCGCGCAGCTTTTCAACCGGAACTTTCATTGGGCCGGGTGATGGCGCTGCTCCGGGAGCAGGCTGCGGGAATGCCGTTGAATTGGCCGTATGGAAAGTGATATTTCCCTCTATCTTTTGTATGGTTTGATGGATGTGGCCGTTCAATACCGATACTGAGCCAAAGCGTCTCAGCAATGCGAGGGCTTGCTCGCTATCCTGCGTTCCCCATCCCCATTGCGGGTAAATGGCCCACAGCGGGATGTGAGCAAAAACAACTATTGGCGTACTGTCAGAATAAGCTTTCAAATCATCCGCCAGCCATTTTAACTGATCTGGTCCGAGATACCCCAGGCCGCCATCCACATGATTGGTTACATTCACTAATCCTACGAAGTGCACGCCGTTTGAATCAAAGCTATACCAGCCATCGCCTTTAGTGCCTTTACCATAACGTTCAAGATAAAGTTTGCCGTTGTCGGTTACATCGTGTTCTCCGGGGACATAGAATACCTTATCGGTTTTAACACTTTTCAGCGACTGCTCCAAAGTATCAAACTCATCTGCTTGCGCCAGGTGCGATAGATCGCCGGTATGCAGTACGAATGAAGGAGACAAAGGCATAGCGTTGATCTTGGCGATAGTGGCTTGAAGAGTGCCCACCACGTCAGGATTGGCAGCTTTACTAAAACCAATGTGACTGTCGCTGATCTGCACAAAACTGAAATCTGATTTGGGTATTACCAGTCCGTTTTTGAGGCCGCCTGTGGCACGGTCGATCATCTGGCTCATGCCATACGATTTCAGTACGCCGCCGGTCATCATCCACAGAACGCCGGTGCCCGCCCAGGCCATACATTCAAGAAAGCCCCTGCGGTCGATGCCGTCGCCATTCAAATCGTTAGCATGTGCATGACCGTGATGAAAGTGATTCTTCATTTGTTTCGATTTAATTGATTAATGAATTATGTCACGAAGTAATAGCATCCTCATCGGCCACTATAAAAAATTACATGAAACAGGGAGAATTCTTGACGAAACAAGATTTTAAAGGGGGGCTTAGTTGAATAAAAAATTGGAAACCGACTTATATTCTATTCCGGTTAACATTTTTATACCTAAAACGAACATTTTGTGTCACATTTGTGCATAAATAATCCGGTAGTTTTGGACCCAACCAATTGCAGGATAACGAAAACAAAAAAGTTATTCCTGTTAATAAACTGTTTTTTACAAATAATTAAGTGAAAGTCCATAATATCAGGATCGAAAAAATGAGATTGAAAACTATTGCCCTGAATTTTTTAAAATTAGTTTCTTTATCGGCTGCCCTTGTATGCTTCAATGCAATAAATTCTTCCGCGGCTATCCAATCGTACCAGGTTAAATCAAACGAGGTCGTCTTTAAGCTTGATAAGGGCCTGATGAAAATCGTAATCTGCAAAGATGATGTGATCGAAGTGAAGTACACCATTTTCGATGAGTTCCCGAAATTCAATTCATTGATCATCGATCACAAATGGCAGCCAGCTACTTTTAAATTTGATCAGAACAACACAGATTATACGATCACTACGCAGCGGTTGAAAATCGTCATTAACAAAGCCACGAATGCCATCACTTATAAAAACCTGAAAGGGGAAACGATCATCTCGGAGGCTTTAGAAAATAAGACTATGAAGGCCGCAACAGTTGCAGGTATCGAAACCTATAACGTGAGTACCGAGTTCAACTCTCCTGCAAACGAAGCGCTGTATGGTCTGGGTTGCCATCCTGAAGATAGTCTATCTATCAACTATAAAGGGCGCAATCAGGACCTGGCTATCCGGTACATGACCGGCGCTATTCCGGTGCTTTTGTCTACAAACGGCTATGGCTTGATGTGGGACAATTATTCAGCCTCTAACTTTTATGGCACGATTGATAATAACACAAAATTCAAATATGTGTCTGAAAGTGGTAAACAGGTAGATTATTTTTTCTTTTACGGCCCCGATTTTGATCAGATCATCAACCTTTATCGCACGGCAACCGGCAAAGCACCTATGTATGCTAAATGGGCGTTCGGACTGTTCCAGTCGCAGGACAGGTATATGAGTCAGAAGGAGATTTTATCGGTTAAAGATAGATACCGCGATAACCATATACCGGTGGATGTTATTGTGCAAGATTGGTACTACTGGGATCCGCTGCCCATCGGTTCACACGTGATGAAACCGGAGCGTTATCCTGATCCAAAAGCGATGATGGATGAACTGCATAAGTCACATATTCATGGTATGATCTCCATCTGGCCGGTATTCGGAAAGGGTACAAAAGATTATAACGCACTTGAAAAGATGGGTGGATTAACCAGTATTACCTGGGATAATGTCGTTAGTCATACGTTTGATACCTATTATGACGCCCACAACCCCAACGCACGCGATCTTTATTGGCAACAGGCGCGTGACAGCCTGGTAAAACGTTATGGCTGGGACGCCTGGTGGATAGACCAATGTGAGCCAGATAATGGAAGCTTGCTGGATGCCCGCCGACAGGCTACATTTTATACCGGCAAGGGGATAGACTATTTCAATACTTATTCACTGGAACACACCAAAGGCATTTACCAGGGTTGGCGCAAAGATATTCCGGGCAAACGGGCATATTTCCTGGCGCGGCAGTCATTTGCTGGCGTTCAGCGGAATGCGTCAACGTTATGGTCGTCGGATATTTTCTGTTCGTTTACTGCGTTTAAAGAGCAAGTGCCGCAGGGCATTAACGCCTGTGCCTCAGGCATACCGTATTGGACATCCGACATCGGCGGGTATCAATACAATTGGAAAGCCCCAAATTGGTCCAAGCCGGAGTTCAGAGAGTTGTTTACACGCTGGTTCCAGTTTGGTGCATTCTGCCCAATATTCCGTGTACATGGCAAAGGTGAACGTGCTTTATTTTCTGATAACTGGGATGCCGATACCAAAGCTATTCTGCTTAAATATGATAACCTGCGTTACAGGCTGTTGCCCTATATCTATTCGCTGGCCGGCCGTGTAACCACCGATAATTACACTATGATGCGGTCATTGTCTTTTGATTTTAGAAAAGATACTAATACATACAGTATACCAGATCAGTACATGTTTGGTCCGGCGTTTTTGGTGAATCCGGTAACTGCACAGGGAGAGACTGAAAGGAAAGTTTATTTGCCAAATACTAAATGGTACGATTTCTGGACCGGCGAGGAACTCAATGGCGGAAAAACAATTGATGCATCGGCGCCGATAGCTACTATGCCGCTTTATATCAAAGCAGGATCAATCATCCCGATGGGGCCTGAAATGGAATACGCGACCCAAAAACCTGCCGATAAGATAGAACTGCGTATTTATCCCGGTGCTGACGGTTCCTTCAAAATGTATGAGGACGAGAACGACAACTACAATTACGAAAAGGGGGCCTATGCCAATTTTATTATCACCTGGAAGGATAAAACCCATGAGCTGACGATATCGGATACTAAAGGAAATTTCCCAGGTATGTTAAAACATCATACATTTAACGTAGTTCTGGTTGGCAAAGACAAAGGTACGGGCGTTACCATCGCACAAAAATTTGATAAGGTAGTACAGTATTCAGGTAAAGCCACCGTGGTGAAATTGTAAGTATTTTTAAATCAAGATATCTTTATAATTATGATTAAAATGACAAAAGCGCTATTCTTTTGCATTGCGCTGATGTATTGCGGAAATGTTTTCGCTCAGACAGCATCCAACTTAATTCCTAAAATTATAGAAAAGGATGGCCGCCATGCGTTATTGGTAGATGGTAAGCCATTTCTAATGCTCGGCGGACAGGCTCATAATTCAAGCGGTTGGCCTGGCATGATGCCTAAAGTGTGGCAGGCTGTGAAACTAATGCACGCTAATACCTTGGAAGTCCCTATTTATTGGGAACAGATTGAATCGGAGCGCGGAAAGTTTGATTTTTCTATCGTAGATACTTTACTTACCCAGGCACGTCAGCATAAAGTACGTTTGGTACTGCTTTGGTTCGCCACCTGGAAGAATGGCAGCAATCATTACATGCCCAAATGGATGAAGCTGGAGCCGGCAAAATATCCTAACATGACCGGGAAAAATGGTCAGCCCATCGATTCGCCTTCACCGCACATAAAAGCTACGCTGGCTGCTGATATTGATGCATTTTCGGCAGTGATGCGCTATCTGAAAAAAGCAGATCAGCAGCATACGGTGATCATGGTGCAGGTGGAAAATGAAACAGGCTCCTGGGGAAGCGTGCGGGATTATTCCGCCACAGCTCAAAAGTTGTTTGAAGAGCCTGTTCCTGCTGAACTTTTAAAACCAGAAATACTCAAAGCACTAAATATATCTGGAGGTTCAGAAGGTACGTGGTCGAAAGTATTTGGCGATAGGGCTGACGAATATTTCCAGGCATGGTCTATCGCTCGTTTTGTAGGCCAGGTGGCTGCCGCCGGCAAAAAAGAATATCCATTGCCGATGTATACCAACGTAGCCCTTCGCGACCCGCTGACCAACCCGCCTGCGACCAATTACGAAAGCGGTGGTCCGACAGATAATGTGATCCCGATCTGGAAGACTGCTGCCCCCGCACTTGATCTGGTTGCACCCGACATTTATTTACAAGGCAGTGAGCGCATATTAAAGGTGATTGAACTATATGACCGTCCGGATAACACGCTCTTTGTTCCCGAAGCAGGCTTAAGCTCAGATAAGTCGAGATATTTATATGATGCCATTGCGCACGATGGCATTGGTTTTTCGCCCTTTGGTATAGACGATAACGGGAAAGGGTTGACAGAAACAGAACTTAAGGAAGAGCTTGCACCTTTCGCCCGTGATTATGAAGTGCTATCGCCAATGATGCCAGAGTTGGCAAAATGGTCGTTTGAAGGAAAAGTGAAGGCAGTAGTAGAACATGAAGATCACGCCGATCAGACGATTGATCTGGGTGCGTGGCACGCAGTAGTGACCTTCGGTACGCGCGACGGAGGAGAAAGGTTTAAGAATAAAGAGCCTCACGGGAAAATGATGGTAGTTCAAATTGGTGAAAATAAATTTATATTGATCGGTTCACTCTGCCACATCACCTTTCATCCAACGGGTAAAAACACCGGCAAAGCATGGCAATATCTTAAGGCAGAAGAAGGGAATTATCACAACGGTATATTCAAACCATTGCGCATACTTAATGGCGATGAGACCGATTGGGGAGGCCCAGCTTTTGGTTTAAAACCAACGGTTGTTCAGGTCTCTTTAATTACGCGCTAATACAATTTGCCGAGCATCAGCGTGTGGTTATTCGTAAAGCAAGAGCGACCAGACAATAGTTTAATTGAATGATTGCCTGAATTCCAAAGGTGATAGATTGGTTTTTGTCTTGAATAATTTGCTGAAGGACTGGGGGTGTTCGAAACCCAGTTCATAGGCTATTTCGCTTACGGATAAACTGGTGGTCGATAGCCGCTCTTTTGCTTTATCGATTAGTTTTTGATGGATATGTTGTTGTGTATTCAACCCTGTTAATACCTTAAGTAATCCACTTAAATAGCTGGGTGATATATTTAATTCCTGGGCGACATAAGTAACGGTCGGCAATCCTTTTTGGGGGATCTCGTCACCATCAAAATAGACATTAAGCAAATGCTCCAAACGGTCAAGTACCTGGTGATTGGTTATTTTCCGGGTGATAAACTGCCGGTGATAAAACCGTTCAGCATAAGTGAGTAGCAATTCAAGCTGAGCAATAATAATATCCTGGCTGAACTTGTCAATGTTGGCACGGTATTCCTGCTCTATGTTTTGCAGGATAGCCGCAATAATCGCTTCCTCTTTTTCTGAAAGGAACAAGGCTTCGTTTACCGAGTAATCAAAAAATTCGTAATGCTTTATAGCTTTAGCTAAAGGCGCATTCCATAGAAAATCGGGATGGATAAGCAGCATCCATCCCGATTGCTTCATTTTTGTATGCCTGTTGATATCGATCCCGAAAACCTGGCCGGGCGCCATAAAAAACATGATGCCCTCGTCAAAATCATAAGCCTGCTGACCGTACCGCATCCTGGCATTAAAATTACGTTTCAATGCTATGCAGTAGAAGTCGTATACAAAGCTCATCGGCTCATAGTTATGTATCTCGCTATTGAGTAAGCCAACATCGATCACACTGATCAAAGGATGCTCAGGTTTTGGAAAATTCCTAAACTGATGAAATTCGCTTATGGTTTTGATCCGGTGTAATTTTGGGCCTGGCATAATTCAAATTAATGATTTTGATTATAAACCGCCGCAAATTCCTTCGCAAAATCTTTCATCTTTACTTTTCCCAATTCGGGCCTGTTGCGGTAATAATCTTCATGCAAAATCCCATCGCGTCTGCTGGCGTTCATTTCAACCAGCCCTTCGGCAATGCTCCTGTTCATGCCGATGGACAGCATGCCATTCAGCGACTGCTCGTCGGGGATAACAACCCACTTCAGGTCGGGTTTTCCGATAGCTTCTCCTAAAATAGATGCCACTTCGCAACCAGTCAACTCATCACTCGCTATGTAGAGAACCCTGCGGCCTTCAAACGGTTTTACTATTTCTTTGGCAATTGTAGCCGCAATATCTAATGGCGAAACCCATGGTTCTTTTTCAATGCCATAATTGGCTGCAATAATACCTTGCGACTTTATTACCGGGATGAAAGAGAACAAATTATAATAAAAGCCTACGGGGCGCATAAACGTGATGGCAATATCAGACGGCAATGAACTGAATATCTGTTCGGTAACATAATGAAATTTCAGGATGCCATTCCCTTTATCCGTATGGGCGCCGATACTGCTAAGATGAATCACACGCTTTACGCCGGACTTCAAGATGGCATTGACATAAGCTTCGCACATTTCCCGTATCTCTGCCATGATGTCGAAATTGGGGTCGAAGTAACCGTCGGGAGGTTCCATGCAATACACGGCGTCGGCTCTGGTGAAGCTTGCCATAAGGAAATTTGCGTCTTTTATCGAGCCGATCGCGGCCTTGGCTCCGAGCGTTTCAATTTCAGATTGTTTTTCAGGCTTGCTGCTGATGACAATAACCTCATGCCCTTGCTGAACCAACTGAGTAGCCAGCGGTTTGCTTATATGTCCTAATGAACCTGTTACAATGATCTTCATATTCTTGTTTTTTGATACTACAAAGTTCCGTAGTCGTCAAAAAACAGATTTAGCCAAATCGACTGTTGTTGTAGTCAAAACGGGGAATTAATCTCTACGAATCCTTCCCGAACTCCATATTAAACAGATGATTTGGCTTCCAGTAAATACAGTCATTCTTAAAGTCCATAATCACATTAAAGCGTTTGAGCAGGTCATTTCCAAGATTATTGATGGGAAAACCTGCCGGATTGCGCGTGCCGAGAATTAGTGTAGGGATATTAGACAGCACATAACCGTTCATCTCAAAAGCTGGGGCAAGAACGACTTTTGTCTCAAATTTATCACCCCTCGGATTATGCAAAACGATCGACCGGATCAGTTGCAACCCTTTAGCAAAATCAGCAGAAGCCGACCATGCGCTGTCTAATATAATGGCTTGTCCCGAGCCTGTATCCAGCAGGAAATCGCCGGGCAATAGCTGATCGCCTTTCTTCATGGCTCCTTTCACGATCATAAAATAATTCCTGAAATCGAGATTTGATCTGACATATCCTTTTGGCGCTTTGATCAGTTTGCCGGAATGAACGATCATCCGGCTTTTATCATAATCCAACTCTACCTGCATTCCTTCAAACAGGTTCCAGCCAAAGCGGCCATCCATGTCATGCGCTGTCACATCGGTTGCTGCGAAATCAGGATTCGTGATAACCAATTTTCCGATTTGCAGTTTAGAAACTTTATTGAGCTTACTAAAGTTGGGTGTTGGTCCGGTTTGACCGGATAATAAGGTCGTCTTTTTAACGATAGCCTCCTTTGTTAGCCGAAAATCCCAGGAGCCGGTATCAAAATGCAGGTTTACGGAATCTGTTCCGTTGATAATTGCTTTGAATGCAATGGCGTTATAGGACGTCAGAACGAAAGGAATAGTGTCGTTAATAACCAACTTCCGCAATGTTCTATCTTCCGGCGGGACGGCACTTGCGACTTGGGTATAACATGAATCTTTACCGTTAAACAGGATAACAAAATTGAATCGCGTTCCCGGTTTAACTTTTACCTTGATGGAATCGATATCGGTATAAAACGTAACCCATTTGGTTTTTCTTGTCCTCTCAGCTGTGTAAATGTCTGGCCTTGCAGTTGGTGAAAGCAACCAGGAATTCTTGCTGAATTGATCGCCGTCTTTAATAGAAACCCTTTTTGAAGTAGCTTTAATAACCGGGAGCCTGGTTTGCGCAATTGATAGTGAAGTCAGAAATACAATAGGTAATAAGGATAAGATTTTCATGACGGTAATGTACGGTTAAAATAAGAGATTCTTTTCGCCATCATTGGCTATGACAACACCAACAAGGGCGAAATGAATTTTACAACTCCGTTTTTACGCCCGGCTCCAGAATTTTTAACCGATCGGCAATGCCCAGAACATCAAACGATTGACGGAGCATCTCGCCTGTTTCTGTGAAGTGCGACCATCCCTCAAAATGTACCGGGATAATTATCGCATCCGGGAAGGCAAAGGCTGTATCTATCGCATCATTGGTACCCATAGTTACATTGAACGGACCGCGCGGTTTAGCAGCACCGGCGAAGATGAAAACATATTGCGGTTTAAACTTGGCAGCTACTTCTTTAATGCCATCGTAAAATACCGTATCCCCGGTTATGTAGATTTGTAGCCCTCCGGAAGATAAGATAAACCCGGTTACATCGCCGGTCAACTTTTCAATTCCGGCCGGACCATGCCTTGCGGGGGTACTGGTTATTGTGAGCCCGTCTTTCAACACCACGCTTTCCCATGGTGCAAGTCCTGTACTGTTTCCGCCCAATCGTTCGGCGCCGATTTTGGTGGTAAATGTGTTGTTTACCTTTTTTAACAGTTCGCGCCCCGCATGATCCAGGTTATCGCCGTGCTGGTCGTGACTGAGCAAAACTGCATCGATATGACCGACATCGGTTGTAGCAGGTCCCTCGGTTTTCCAATAGCCGGGTTTGTCGTTGATCATAAACATTTCCCCGGCCGCGTCGAGTGTCGGGTCAGTGATTAGTCTTAAACCGTCTATCTCTAAAATGACTGTCGGGCCGCCAAGGTAAGTTACATTCACTTTGCTTTTCATGGGTTCATAATTTGGGTTGTTTCCGCAATTAACGATTCCATCAATTTAGCAGCTTTGGTATACTTGAGTAAAGGTGCGATCTGCCCTCCCCAAAACAATACCATATCCCATTTTTGCTGTTCGATCGCTGCTTTTCTTAATGGAGACATAAAGGTAGTTTGCAGCGGGAAGGGCAAGAACATTTTTTCATTTCCTGACAACGCTGTGGCAAGCGTTGTGGTAATGCCGCGCCCCAGTCGTCCGGTAAATGCGCGGGATAACATAGTGTATTTAGCAGCATCGGAAAATAACGCCTGCCTGTATGCTGGGAAAGCGCCGGATTCGTCAGTAGCCAAAAATGCAGTTCCAATCTGTACAGCATCAGCACCTAAAGTTAGGGCTCCCGCTATTCCTCGGCCATTGGCTATGCCGCCGGCTGCTATAACGGGAACTTTTACTTTGTCTTTTATAAGCTGAAGGAGCACAAATGTCCCAATGGTTGAATGCTCTGCCTGTGCCAGGAACGATGGTCGATGACCGCCTGCTTCAAATCCCGAGGCAATGATCATGTCCACGCCGCTTGCCTCTAAAGCTGCGGCCTCATCCAAAGTGGTAGCTGCGCCAATTGTTCTGATACCATGTTTGCGAAGCTGCTCCATTACATCCTGCGGAAGCGTGCCAAACATAAAGCTGAACACCTTAGGACGAATGTCCATCACCACCTGCAACTGGTTCTCAAACCGCGTTTTAAAAGGCGCAGGCTTTTCAGGTAATGGTATTCCGGCCTCTTCAAAATAAGGCTGGAATAACTGCCTAGCCTGTTCATATTGCGCATCGGTTATTGTTCCATCAACAGCGTCTGTATCTGATACCCACAGGTTGAGATTATAAGGCTTGTTGGTAGCCGTTTTGATCTGCTTGTCCAATTCATAGATGTCACCGGGACTCATGGTGTAAGCGCCATATCCTCCCAACCCACCCATATTGGATACTGTAGCCACCAGTTCGACAGAAGAAAGACTGCCGCCGAATGGTCCTTGCATTATCGGGTATTGAATCCCTAATAATTCCGTTGCTTTTGTGTTATACCACATGACTTTTGGAATTTATATCGAACTTTTTAATGGTGTCAAAAAAACAACCTCTATCTTGTCATCTACGATCTTCCCCTTCACAAATTCAAAATAGCTTGTGGCATGAGGTAAGGTTTTATGCAGTTGAAAAGCAACGTCATTTTGATAGATCTCATAAAAAACAAGGGATCGTGGCGAATCGCTCCGGGTATGGACCAGGAATTGTTCACTGCCCGGTTCCTTACGGGTTTCTGCTGCCAGTTTGATGGTTGCTTCTTTTACATCTTCTTCAAATCCCGATAGGATGTTGATATAGGCAAGCAGTGTTACTTTAGTTTCCATGATTACAACTTTTAGTGGGTTACTAATAAAGGATTAATTAGCAATATCACTGATCATTTTATTCACCAGGTACCACTGTCCATCCATTTTGTGGAAGGACAAGAATTCATGATAAATAAAATCATACATCGTCACCCTCACTTCAGCAATGGCGATGGAGTTAACCACCTTAATGGAGATGATCTCGCCTTTAAAGGGCTTGCCGGAACCTTTCGGACTTTGGCGATGGGCCACACCATCCAGGTATTCGGCCAGTGTTTTTTTGTAAGGCTGGCCTTTAACATCACCGAATAACAAGGCTCCGGGATAAAACACACTTCCGAGTGTTTTTACATCGCCCTCATAGATGCTTTTAAAATAAGCGGTTTCCAGTTTTTCTGAGATTGCTAATGAATCTTCTTTTTGCAGCGTTTCCATTTTTGTACTAGTTTGTGCTTTGACATCCAATAAGCACCAGGACAACAAAGCGGTTAAAAACAAGGTTTTCATTTTAATTTAAGTTATGACCGGCAGCTATACCACCGTCAACATTAATGATAGCACCGGTTATAAAGTTACTCTTAGCAACTGTATAAACCATCTCTGCAATATCTTTTACTTCGCCAACGCGGTTCAACAGGTGCAACCCGGCGGCCTCGTCAGCATTCTCGCCGTGCATCGGTGTGCGGATAGTGCCAGGGGCTACTGTATTCACCCTGATATTATCTTTACCAAATTCGGCCGCTAACTGTATGGTCAGTGCATTTATTGCACCTTTTGATGCCATTTGAGCTGTGATGGGCACTCCGCCCAAACCACGGTTAACCAGTGGCGTGCCGATATTGATCACCACGCCGTCATGCTGCTTCAGCATCTGCGGGATCACTGCCTGGGTAGTGAAATAAGTACCTTTCAGATTGGTATTTAAAAACCGGTCAAGGTATGCTTCATCTACTTCCAGAAATGGTTTGGTTTCGAAAATACCGGCATTATTTACCAGCACATCTGCCGAGCCAAATTTTTCAACCGCGGTGGCTACCAGTTGTTCGCCGGTGCTCTTATCGCTTACATTACCGGCAACCATGGCCAGGTTATCGCTTGCGCCGAGTTCGTTATATACTTGTTCAAGCTTTTCAGCAGTGCTGGAATTGATCACTACATTATCGCCCTTTTCCAAAAAATAACGGGCTACTTCTTTACCTATCCCGGATGATGCCCCGGTTACTATTACTGTTTGCTTCTTCATGATTTTTTATCTGCCGTTACTCCTTTTTCCCTTAAAACCGATACCTGTTCGCCCGCATAACCCCAATCGTCCAGCTCAACTTCCTGTATAACCACGTGCGTTAAATGAGGGTCCTTGTTCAATACGTCGACGATCAAATCGGTTACTCCTTTAATGAGTTTTTGCTTCTGTTCGCGGGTTACACCTTCGCGTGTAACTTCAATTTTAATGTATGGCATGACTTTTAATTTTATGCTAAAGCTGATTAAGCAGCTTTAGCGGTGATACTTATATTTAAATCAAAATTGTTGTAGATAAGGTTGTCGCCAAGGTCTTTGAAGAAATTGCCGGAGCGGAATTTCATATCGTACAATGTGCGGTCAACAACCACCTTACCGGATGCGGTAATGGCGTCATTAGTATTAGTCAATGTGGCATCAAATGCTACCGGATGAGTGATGCCTTTGATAGTCAGGTTACCATTGATACGGTAAGAATTTTCGCCTGATGCTTCTGCAGAAGTGATGACAAATTTTGCTTCAGGATATTGTTCTGATGCGAAGAAGTCAGCTGATGCCAGGTGACCTGCGAATTGAGCGTTGGTACCAGGATCAGTTACATCGAGAATAACGATAGTTGTGGTGTCAATGGTAAATTCACCGCCAGCTAACTGACCATCGTTTAAGATAAGTGTACCTTCTTTAATTGAAATGGTGCCATTGTGTGCACCCGTTACTTTTCTGCCTACCCAATCGATATTGCTCTGAGCGCTTTCGATTGCAAATTTTTGTGTTTCCATGATTTTGTGTTTTAAATAATAACACAAAGTTGGGGAGGATTCGCCGGCAAACTGTGTGACCTACATCACATTCAAAAAAGCGATATTCTTTTGTGATCTACGTCACATTTTCAGGAGTTATAAAGTCGGCTCAGCGTTTCCCGGGAAACACCTAAATAGGCCGCAATCAACTGCTTCGGCACGATATTATACAAGGCAGGGTATAGGGCCATCAGTTCTTCATAGCGATGCCGGGCGTCATTGTTCATGAAGGAGAGCAGCCTTTTCTGCGAAGCCACGTAACCTTTGTTGGTTCGCCAGCGAAAGAAATGTTCAACTGCGTGAATCTCGGTGCATAGTTTCTCCCGGTCGGCATTGCATAGGCAAAGTACTTGCGAATCGATAATACAGTCGACGCTGATGGTAGCTTTACCGCCGTTATAAAGGGCATCATAATCGGATGCCCACCAGGTGGGCATGGCAAACTGCAGAATGTACATTTTTACCTCATCGTTAATGTAAAACGATTTCAGGCAGCCCTCCAGCACAAAGTATTCGCAATCTACACTATCGCCCTCGCTGATGATGGCCTGGCCTTTTTTATAGGATTGCTGTTTAAAATGCGAAAATACATAATCAAATTGCTCATCAGTCAACGGAGCTATTTTGGCAATATGGGCTTTTAGAATTGCTTTGGCATCCATGGGCAAGTAGTTTCGGAAGTGGACTAAAGTTAGGATTATTTGAAGAATAGTCGTAAGTCTGAAGTCTATATCGAAAAGTTAAAAGCCGCGTTGGGCCTTTGTGCGTTGTTCGTGTCAAACAAAAAAGTCTTCAGACTTACGACTAAAGACTTTTGACTACTCTGAAATTTGCTATTTCTTATCGCGAACCGCCACCCTGACCCTGCTGCTGGTTCTGGTCGCCTTGTTTTAGGTCGTCGTTGTTAATGCCTTTGTTTTTTGGCTGATTGAATGACATTTTGCCAAAACTGTAGCTAAATGTAATACCGAAAGAACGGAAAGGTATAACGTTTGTACTGGTCTGGGTCAATCCCGGACTGCTGATGCTGCTGTTAAAATGTTTGTCATTAGCAAAAGGCTGTACCACATTTAAACCAATCGACATTTTCTTTTGCATCAGTTGCTTGCGGACACCGATACCGTACATCGCGAATGCCGGGTTGGTACCCTGTATTGTGCGGCGTGACGAGCCCCCAAAACCAAACATTTCGGCCAGGTAGTTATTAGGCAGGGTAAGCGAACCCCGCAGGAAACCATTATACATCAGGTAAGTGCCGTTTTGGGTTTTGTCGTTAATAAACTGACCGGATGGATCAGGTTTATAAGTATACATGTTGATATTGCCCGTGATGGTTAATATCTTGAAGGGTGTGACACTGCCATAAAAAGTGCCGCCGATAGAATTGTTATTGCCGATATTCTGATAGCGGGTAAGCGTACCGCCTTCAGTTGTATCAACGCCATTCCTGTTTACAATTACAGAGATAGGAGCTGCAATGCCTTCAATCAGGTTGTGTGTATGTTTATAATACGCGCCGATAGTGATTGACGAAGACCCAAAGAAGGCGTTGTAATCCAGTTCATAAGTGTTGGATGTTTCAGCGTTCAAACTAGGGTTACCTACCGTTTGGCTCTGCGGCTGGCTGGTATTGGTAAATGGATTCAGAAATTGTAAGCTTGGCCTGGATATACGTTTCGAATAAACCAGCTTCAGTGTATTGTTACCTCCCAATCCTTTTTGAAGCGTCAAGCTTGGAATAAATGTATTATAGTTCTGGTTGAATGGCTGTAAATCCTGCGATGCATTCACCGGGTCGCCGTGGATGTTAGTATTTTCATCCCTTATACCCGCCAGGATAGACCATTTTTGGGGCAGTGTAAAGGTAAATACAGTATATCCTGCATAAACGTCCTGGTTGTATTTGTAAATATTTGAAAGTTCTGTGTTGAACATTTCGCTTGAACCATTGAGGTCGTAATAGTCGGAAACGCTGTTGATCCTCCTGATAATGCTTTTTGCACCAGCTTCGATCTTAACCACCTTGCTTACCGGCAAAGTATAATCCAGTTGAAAGGTATATTCATTATTGGTACTGTTGATATCGTTTTCCAGGCTATTAAAAGCAGCCGTATAAATATTAGTGTAATTATTTACACCCGAACCACGGCTCCACTGGGTTGAGAAATCCAGCTCGTGGCCGTTCTCATTAAACTTATGGGTGTAGTCCATATTCCAGTCGAAATTGCTGAATGCATTTTTACCGACTGATGTGAACGAATAAGGTATAGCAGCTATCGTATTTGAACTGCCGTCGGTAGTAAATTGAAAGTGCATCAACCTGAACGTAGTATTAATGCTGTTGAAAGCGTTGAAATCATACCCAGCGCTTACCGAGCTAAAAATAGCATGACGTGATACCCTGCTTGTACCTTTTGTTGAGGTAATGCTGTTGATGGAATCGGTATGGATATGTTGCTCAAAGTCCGAAGTACTTGTTTGCGGCCAACTCGCGAACCCGCCTAAATTTGCCGAAGCGTGGAAACGTCCCTGGTTATAGTTCAGGTTCATGTTGCCGTTGTTCTGGCGTGTGCCCACACCACCATTGATCGATCCGCTAAACCCCGAAACATTCTTTTGTTTGGTGATGATATTGATGATACCAGCCGACCCTTCTGCGTCATATTTTGCAGATGGTGAAGTGATCACCTCGATATTTTTGATCTGGTCAGCAGGAATAGAACGAAGCACGTCAGATAGATTTGCCGCTGAAGCGCCGGTGGTTTTGCCATTGATCAGTATTTTTACATTCTGGTCGCCGCGAACGGATACGTTACCATTCATATCAACCGAAACCATTGGCACTTTACCCAAAACATCTGTTGCTGTACCACCCGAAGCCGTGATATCTTTCTCTACGTTATAAACTATCTTATCGATCTTATTCTCAACCAATGCTGCCTGACCAACAACCGATACCTCCTTCAGCGTTTTTTGACTCGGCGCCAGGACGACAACCCCAAGATTTTTGTCGGGTTTTGAAGGGCTGGTAACTACCGGAGTAATAGTTTTTGCCGGATAACCCAAGAAGCTGACGGTAATTTTATAGCTGCCTGAGCGGATATTTTCTATTTTAAAATTCCCCTTTTCATCTGTTACCACGCCATTGATCGGAGATTTCCCATCAATGACATATAAAGCAATCGTGGCATAATCAATAGGCTTTTTGGTAACTGAATCGATCACCGAACCGGAAATATGACCGGTTATCCCAGGCGCACCGCCGGGAGGAGGCCCCGGAAAATTTTGTGCGTTGGCACTAAATGCTAAAGTGAGTATTGAAAATATGGTAAGAATATACTTCATAAAAATGTGTGCTGCGTTATTTTGCGCAAAACAAAGCATTATTTCCTTTTTTAGATAGCATAATAGACGTAGCCATGGATATAGTCGACGAGAGTAGGTATTTGGACGATTAAATTCTGAAGCTGAAAGAGTCTGAAGTCTTTAGTTGTAAGTCTAAAGTCAATACGAAAAAGTAAAATGTGCGCTGTTTGTAGACTCTGTCCACAAATCCACTATGCAGGTAGTCTCAGACTACCTGCATAGTACTCCGAAGTTTAAAAACTTCGGACAGCGTAGGAAACCGTTTATGAATATTCACGAGCGTTCACTCGCCTACTACTACCAGCTGCCGCGTCAACTTTCCTCAATGCGCCCTGCTCTGTTCGCTATCCGCACCACCGGTTTCACGTTTTTCAGGCGTATTGGTGGATTTACCGAAGCTATAGGTAAATGCCAATGTAGCTACGCGGGTGTCTACAAAATTATGGAAAGTGGCAGTCGCATTCTCGATATTGGTGATGGTGCCACTTGGACTAAACGAGTGCAGGATATCACGGACATTTAGTTTAATGGAGCCTTTATTGTTCAGGATCTTTTTTTGTAGTGCGGCATTGAGCATTCCTTTTGGCAGAAGAACAAACTGTCCGTAGGTCCCGCCATTATTATAAAAACCGCTTATTTCGGCGCTCCAGCCATGCGAGAAAGTGAACTGGTTATTGCCGTTGAAAGCAATTGTATATTTTGATTGATTAAGGTATCCAGTATAAAATGCCCCCTGGTAAGTATTGCGAAATACCTCGCCATATAAATTAACCGACCACCATTTTGCAGGCTGTAAATTGCTGCTGACCGAGAGATCAAGCTGTTTCTGTTGCCCTATATTACCTTGAGTACTGATAAAAATGCTGCTGTCCCTGTGAATAGTTTCCCCCTGGACATCGGCTGTGCGATTATAACTAAATGCAACGGTAAATAGGCTCCTATAGCTGTAAGCCAGTTTATAATTATCCGTAAACTGCGGCTTCAGGAAAGGATTGCCTGAGAACCGGGTGTAATTATCAACAAAAAAAGTGAAAGGGTTTAAGCTGCCATAGTTAGGCCTGCCTATACGGCGACCGTATGAAAGCACCAACACATTGTGGCCAGCTGTATCAATATTATAAGATAGATAAGCGGTAGGGAACAGGTTGATATAGTGATTGGCAAAAGAGGAGTCCGCCCGTTGAGCATTACCTAATTGGTGACCAATACCATTGGTGTTTTCTGCACGTAAGCCCGTTTGCATGGAGAAACGTCCGAAATTTTTATTAAAGTTAACATATGCGGCATTGATATTCTCTTTGTATAAAAATCTGTTTGTCTGGTTATAATCAATGCTGCTCACCCCGTTAACCACATTAAAATAATTAGCCGCATTATCCGTATTGACATAACTGGTCTTTAATCCGGCCTCGATCTTTGCTTTGCCTTTAAGCGGATGAGAGTAGTCGGTCTTGGCCGAGTAAATATTGATCACAGCCGGCAAATTATCGGTCAGTGTTGTTGAGTTGGTTAAGATATTGTCGGGCAAAAAAGTGTTATTTACAAACATTTGATTACTGCCCGATACATCATGAATATAGTCCAAATCAAAAGTGAGCTGCCGTCCAGTGCTGTCGAACTTATGGGTGAAGTTTAGGTTGATACCGTTGCTGTTAAATTTATTTTTTGAAGTATTAAGCGTATTGATAGTTGAATCAAGCCCACCGTTTGCATTATACAATAAGCTGAAAACCGGGCTGCTGTCGTGGCTGTTCGATATATCGCCGGTATACACAATTCCCCAGGTGGTTTTTGGTGATATAAAAAAGTCCATGCCCGCTTTGATGTCAGTACTGTGGTTTGTCGGCCTGAAATAGGAAATATCCTTTAGCGACGACGTTGTGTTACCGTTTGCATCCAGGTAATTGCGGTCAATTTCAAGTCTCCTATAATTCTTATTGCCATTGTATGAAACGTTTGCAAACAAATTCACTTTGTTTACGCGGTAATTCATGTTGATGCTCTCATTGGTGCGATCGTAAAAACCCTGTGCATAATTAGCTGATACGACGGCATTGAAACCCCTAATGGTATTTTTTTTGGTTTTGATATTGATCACCCCTGCATTCCCGGCGGCATCGTATTTAGCGGGCGGGTTGTCCATCAGCTCGATCTGGTCTAACGCTGAGGATGGCAACGATTTCAGATAAGTAGCCAGGTTTTGTGCCGAAAGGTAAGTAGGCTTGTCATCGATCATCACCAATACCCCACTTTTACCTTTGAAGGTGATATTACCGTCGGCATCTACCTGTACGCCTGGGGTCTTCTCGAGCACCTCCAAAGCGTTGGCGCCAGTGTTGGACATTAAAGCACCTACATTTACCACCGTGCGGTCTATCTTTTGCTGAACATACGACTTTTGAGCGGTTACGCCTGTGCCACTCAATATTTTCCCGGTTGATGATAAAGTGATCGCCGGTAATTTAACAGCTTTTTTTCCTCCGACAACGATGTTGCCGCTGCTGTAATTTTTATAGCCGATATAGGTAACTTTAACGATATAAGTATTGTCTTTTACGTTTTGAAAAGCAAAGCTGCCATCGGGGTTGGCAAGTTGGTTGCTGATTACGGATGAATCTTTTGCAGCCAGCAAGACGATCGTTGCACCATCGAGGGGTTTTTTAGCATCATCTAAAATGGTTCCCGAAATTTTGCCGTCCGATGTTTGTGCGCTGGCAAAATTGCAAAGTAACAGTGTCAATAAGGTTAAAAGCGGTAGTTTTAATTTCATGTCTATAAGACATCCATACAGCTAACACCGTTACATCATTTTTTTAATTTAACATTTAATTTAGGAATTGTTTCCGCCATCGTCGGGGTTGCCACTAACGATCTATGATTATCAATTGAAACGACTTATTGCGGAGGCGATGCTTGTTGGTGAAACACCGACAAGGGGAGCGGAAGATAGTAGCTATTTGCGATGTTTGAAAGATAGAGACAAGTTGGACCCGGAACTGCCGATTGATTAGATACCCGTATACCACGACCAACCGGAGGCGATATCTGGTCCTGGATCAACAAATTTATCGGTTACTACCACACGCTTTAAATATTTAACACTCTTATAGCCTATCTGCGTTTCAACACGTAAGCGCAACGGCGCGCCATTGCGTGGGGGGAGACTCTCTCCGTTCATGCCATAAGCGAGGATTGTTTGAGGATGAAAGGCATCGAGCATATCGATACTTTCGGCATAGTTGTCGAAGCCGTAAAAGCTCACAAAACGCGCACCCGATAAAATGCCTGCATCCTTTAGCACGGCGCTCAGTGGTACGCCCGTCCATTCGGCGATGGCACTCCAGCCTTCCTCACAGGTATGTCGGGTTATTTGTGTGCGCTCGGCTAGTTTTTTAAGTGTACTCATTGAATATTTCCCCGGCTTTGCTACACTGCCCTCCACAATAAGTGCCCAATCCTTAAAATCATCACGCTTCAGGTCTTCATAATCCTTGCTGTAAGCTTTTTTACTTACGGGGTTTGCCGGGTCACCAATATCCGTAACAGGGAATGACGTTATATCACTTTTTTGATATTCCATAACCAGCGCTCTTTGCGAAAGCAAACCGCGTTGTGCTATATAGGTGAGATCGTCACCCATTCGCAGGATATTGCCATAGGTAGGCGGCGCTTTTTTTAGGCAGCTTTGCAGCAGAAGCGCTCCTGCCGAAGTAAGCCCTGTAATAATGGCTTTGCGCCTGTTCATCAATCGTTTTTCTTTCATGATCATTTGCCGAAAGTTATCGCCCGGAGATTTCGTTTGAAGCCCGATCTCACCACCATCATGAGGTGTACCAGCAGGAATAATACGAGTAAGACCGCCGCAAAAAAATGTATGGTTCGAGCGGATTGATGCCCGAAAAATATTTTGAGCAAAAAAGGGTAAGAAGCGGTGATGGCCGGCGACATGGTGAAGCCTGTTAGGATAACAACAGGGAATAGAAAAAAGATGACCCAGAGATAAATAATCTTTTGAAGCGGTCCATATTTGCCTGAATAGTGTGATTGTTTATGGAAATGACCGACAAAGTCGGCCCAAAGCAACTTCAGGCTAAACTCTCGCCGTCCCGGTGCAAGATTATGACGAAAATGCCCGCTGAAAAAGCCTGCCGCAAAGTAGATGAACCCGGCTGTGAACAAGAACCATGCTGCCAAAAAATGCGTACTGCGCCCCCAACCATTCTCATTGAAAATATCGTAAATACGAGCTGCGCTCACCTGCGAGTCAGTTAAGTGCTTGAACGGTATGTTTTTTTCCCACCCACCGTGGTGATAATTACGGCTAATAGGTAGTTCGAACAGCGCCGGGGTAAGATCGTTACCCGCCTTGCCCCAATAAAGGCGAGGGTGCGCCATTAAAATTACATAACCACTAACTGTAAGTGCCAGAAAACTTAGCGTCATAATAAAATGGGTGCTTCTAACCCAACGCTTATGTGGTACGCTTTCCGTTCCCAGACTTTGCTGAATGCTCATTGTTCAATGCAATAACCGGATGCTTCTGACTTTATTGATTAAATATAAAGTAATTTATATGAAAAATTATCCTTAAAGAGTTAAAATTTGACGAGCAGTTTTTCTGAAACAAGCTTACCATCCTTGTAGGATTCGAAGAACCAATCTCCGTTCTTTTTTAGGACTATTCCGTTGACACCCGCGCCATTGGCTATAAAATAATTCTCTGCCGACGTTTTCAGAAGGGTTAAAACTATTTTCGGCGTGGTGTCAATCAATTGATACCCGTTAGCAATAGCCTGGGCGTATAATGTTCCCGCCGACTGATTAGTTGCCACTTCTGTTGACTTTGCAGATGCTTCTGGAGCAGTTGCGGTACTTAATGGCTGGGCTGGCTGACTGGTTAGCGCCCCAGTTGGTTTTACAGATGCGTCTGAAGTAGTTGTTACAGTCATTGGCTGAGCAGGCTGATTAGTTGATCCTGTATTAGCGGCTGTATAGGAAATCTTGTTTAAAGAACTAAAGGCATCTCTTAAAGCCATCCTATAGGCAAGTCCGTACTCTTTCTCGCGGCTTTTGCCCTCTTTACTTTTAAAAAGAATATTCCCCTGGCAATCCTTTAATAAAACTGTAAGGTTGGTGGTAAACATTCCGCTGTTTTCTAATACATCCGCACTCAACGCCTGACATTTATTATTAGCCACTTCAGAGGGCAATTCATTGTCAAAATATACCGTAAAACCTTTGTCCGCCAAAAGGCCTTTGGTCAGGCTGTTCAATGAATATTGATCATCTTGCTTAAGAAAACTGAATCTTTCGGGCACTATCACATATTTATAGTTATTGATAGTGCTTTGCGAATAAGCGGAAAAAGAGAGTAATAACAAGAGAATTAAAAAATATCGTTTCATATAAAAACCTGATTTAGCTTGTGGAACTGGTGATAGCAGGTTGTATCGTATGACTACTTGCTGGCACTAAATTAATGCTATTTTTCGACAAGTCTTAGGCGACAATATTTTCCTCCCCAGGTCTTCCGAAGCAGACACTGCACTGCCAAGGAAACCAAAATCAAAATCTCTACGTAATTCATTGAAAACGTCACGACAATGAAAGCGCTTTGGTTTTTAATTTTAATCAGCTGTTGTTTTTTGATTGCTTGTAATAAAGATTCAAATGCGACACCTCAAAGTCCTTTAAAGCCATTGCGAATAGTTATAAGTGATATAACATCTACCCTGACAATTTATAACTTCTCCATTACCAACCAGTCTGACGTTAAATTAATAGATATCTACGCCCAGACTCAAAATAAAACGTACACCGTAAATGTTAAATCAGGAGATACGCTTACCATTAATTATTTTCTTGAACTTGAAGGTCCGAGCCCTGCAGTGGCCCCGGTAATCACATTTATATACAATGGTGTACCGATGTTGACGGTAACAAATCGCTCCGGCATCGTATCGGGCCAAAAAGACATAACTGTTCCATAGATGTTAGATGAAGGTTTTCTCAATCATCCAACCCCTTTCCGCTCAAAATTAACGGTATAGCTTTTTCAACCCGTTCTTCACGGGTTTTTGATAATTTGGGTTTCGAGAAATGGAACAGGTAGTTTCTTTGTCGGCCGGGTGTTAGGGCCTCAAAAGCCGCTTTCAGTGCCGGGCTGCCATCCAATTTTGTTTGAAATTCTTCAGGAACAGTAAAATCTTTGGTCTTTTTCAATTCGACTTTCAAGCCGGCTTTTTCAATGTCTATCGCGTTTTGTATGTACGATTTAAGCACAGGCTCCAGTTTTACTATTTCCCTGGCAGAGGTAAACCGTATCTGGCGCGGCGATTGCACATTTTCTGTTTGCTGTACCAGGATACCCTCAGGATCGTTTAGCAAGGCGCCTTTAAAAAGCAGCAGCGCACAGTATTCTTTAAAACCGTGTATCAGTACGATGTTCGCATTATTCAATGTATAGCAAGGCTGACCCCATTTTAGTTCTTCAGTCAGCCCGCAATCGAGGCAGATTATTCTCAGCTTCTCATACGCTTCTTTCCATTCGGAGTCCTTGTCAAAAAACCAATCAACTTTAGGATTCATGCTACAGGTTTTAATGTAGCGTAAAATTAAAATTATTTACGGATTAGTCGCACCGCATCAAACCCTTAAAGAGCCGCGAAACCCCCTTGCTGCATAATAAGATTCGGCGCCATTGTGATAAACGAAGACGGTGTCGTACCGGCGATCACAAAATAAACCGCCGCCAAGCTTTCTAATCTTCTCTGGGGTTTTTATCCAGCTTGAGGTTTTCAGGTCGAAGTTGCCTAGTTGTTGCAGCTCACGGTATTGATCTTCTGTGAGAATTTCGATGCCCATTTCCGTCGCCAAATCCATTGCGCTGTTCGCGGGTTTATATTCTTTTCTAAAGTCCAAAGCTTCCCGGTCATAACAAAGACTACGGCGACCTTTTGGGCATTCTGCCGAACAATCATAAAATAGGTAATCGTCTTTATCCTGACCGACGACATCCGGCTCGCCGCCCGTTCTTTCCATCTCATTGAGCGACCATAGTTTCTCAGGGGCAGCTTCGAGTTTTGCCTGCACTTTAGCCCATTCAATGCCTTTGTGGCGATTGGGGTTTTTCTCAAAACGCGTTCTTAGTATTGCCAGTAATTCCGAAGATTCCTGTAGGGATAAACTTTTTTTAGTGCTCATGTTTTCTGGGTTTGTGCTTTCGATCTTCCTTTGGAACAAATCGATCGTAAAAATCGCCAGTGCTTTTTGCGTCGATTCTACCTACAATCGTCTGTACCGAGCTTTTACTTAGTTCCAGGTTCGGTCGTAAATGATAATGTTCTCTTGCTCCAATTGGAAGGTGTTCTTCGGTTTCCTGATCAAGATCGGCTAATTCCAGTAATAGTTTCCCGAAAGATCTTAGGCCTTCATGGTCACCATGAATTAATACTTCCTGCCATTTTGCTATCTCACCTTCATCTTCATCTTCATTATCTGCAATAAAGATGTCTAAATGCCCGGTAATTTCGAATCCGTAATATTTTATCTTAGCCATATTAAATAATTTGATCGCTAATTAACTAAAATAATTTTTCTGTCGGATGGCCTTAAGTACCACGACAGCACTGTGAAAATAGAGAATACAATCGGGGCAATTATTTGCGCATGAATATCATTGCTCGCAATGTGCGAAATCACCGCGCCGGTCATGGTAAAAAATAAGCCTGCGTATGCCCATTCCTTAAGCAATTTAAATCCGGGGACAAGTATCGCAATGATGCCCAGCATCTTCCAGATGCCGATAAGGGAAATAAAATAAGTTGGATATCCCAACGGTTTAAATCCCTGCACCACGCCTTGTACCTGTAAAGCCTGTGCCAATCCGCCCGAAAAAAGACAAAAGGATAGTATCCCGGTAATTATCCGATACCAAATTGTTTTGCTCTTTTGTGTCATAATGTGTCGATTTAGTTAGTTGTTTATGTTGTTGTTGCTAATAGAAATACTTCTCCGCTTGCGGGTAAAAGGCCGTCGGTACGATCCTTAAAATACGATTGCTCCAAATCCCGGGTCGATATCGTTTTTGAATTCTTAAAACCAGCATTTGTAGCCATCGCTAATACCTCATCCGGTGAAAAGAAACTAACGAACGGTGTGCCTGATGCACGGGCGCCTTTCCCGGCCATTTCCTGCATCTGTTTATCCTCGTCATCGAGCAAATCTATAGGAAGATAAAATGTCATAGCTAATGTCGATTCGGGCGCTAGCGTAGCGATCCGATCGAGTGTCGCGATGATAGCCTCCCTGGTAAGATACAGGCTGACACCAGTGCAAGCTATCACAGCCGGTTTATTGATATCGAATCCCGCTTTTAATAATTCTTCCCACCAGGAAGATATCTCAAAATCAACAGGTACAAAGTGCAGATGATCCGACACGCCCAAACCAAGGTCAATTAATCGTTGCTGTTTCCAGGCTAAGGTATCGTGTTGATCGATCTCATAGATTTGTAGTTTGGAAGCGATGTCCGGTCTGCGCTGTGCAAAGGTGTCGAGCCCGGCACCGAGAATAATATATTGATCTATTCCTCGCTTGCTCTGCTCAATAATCAGATCTTCTACAAAACGGGCCCGGGCTACAATCGAAGCCCGAAGCCTTTTGGTATATTTCATATCCGGGCGCTCTTGCCAGCCCTCCTCAGGTGCTACTAATTTCAGCCCGACTTCGTCCTCAATGATATAAGGCTTTACATCCACCTGAACATGTAGTGCCCGCCACAAGGCTGTTCTTACCGCAGTATTATCCGGCTGGTTCATCGTATATTATTTTAATTTGCTTACAATTTCCTCTAAACGGTTGTGCGCCCAGTTGATGCCTTGTGCAAAAGGCAATTTTAGTACTTCATCGCGCTGATTTACCGATTCATAGATCACATGCATATTCAGTTTACAGGTATCATCAGTTAAGGGTTCAAATTCACAAATCTCCAGTTGTACGCCAAAAGGTGTATTGTCCATTTCAAATGTCCGGGTAATTTTTTGGTCGGGCTTAAACTCATGGAATGTACCGCTGGCCTTAAAAGCCACATTACCTTTTGGGTCTCTTGTTTCAATTTGGTACCCGCCATATTTTTTACCCTCGAACATCAGCACTTTAGTTCCCATCCATTGCTCAATGAGTTCGGGCTCCGAAAAAGCTTTGAAAAGTAAACTTACCGGTAAATTAAATTCCCTGGTTATCACCATTTCCTGTTTGCCGTTTTCAGCATTGATTTTGGTTTTTAGTTCCATAATCTTTTACTTTTTGGATTTATAATTTTTCATAATTGCTTCCAGTTTGTTAAAGCGGTCATCCCACATTTGGCGGAACGGCTCGATAAAGTCGGCTACTTCTTTCATTTTTTTTGCATTAATATGATAGTGGATTTCTCTGCCGCTTTGTTCCTGCTGCAACAGTTCGCATTCGGTAAGTATCTGCAGATGCTTTGAAACTGTTGGCCTGGCTGTATCAAAATTGGCCGCAATAGCCCCGGCCGTCAGCGACTGTGAAGCGACCAACAACAATATTGCCCTTCTCGTCGGGTCGGCTATGGCTTGAAATACATCTCGTCTTAAATTCATTGTGTAGCTATTTGACTACAAATATAAATGTAGCTATTTGACTACGCAAATTTTTTTCAAAAAAAAACTTAATTAGGATGATCGAATTAGGTAGAGAGAAATGATATAGGCGGTGTGTCTTACCTGTAGTTCGATTTTTTCACTAATAAACGCACATCTTTAATCAGGATCTTTCTGCCTTCCGTTTCCAGTATGCCTTCTTTTTTAAAGTCTTTAAGAAGCCGGATTACATTGTCCTGTGCTATGCCTGCCATGTTGGCGAGGTCCGCTCTGGACATGTTAAGAACCGGTTCTTTATCATTTAAATTAATATCCTTGAACTTTTCACGAAGAACGATCAGGGCAATAGCCAGACGTTCCTGCGCCGTCCTTTGTGCAAATACGGAGATGGAATTTGCAAATACCGTGAATTCATGACTTAAGGATTTTAACAGTAGTCTCGTGAATTGTGGCGAGCGGTTGAGGACCTCTGCGAAGTCTTCTTTTGGAATGAAGCTGAGAAGGGTTTTTTCGAGAGCTGCAGCGGAGTCCGGATAGCGCTCTTCTGATAAGACCGCATGGTAGCCGATCATTTCCCCAGCACCGGCCACATAAATAATCTGTTCCTTGCCGTTCCGGTCCGATTTATATTTTTTTACTCTCCCGCTTTTGATGATAAAAACGCCCGAAGGGACGGTTCCTTCCCTGAAAATGATGTCTCCTTTTTGGCAAAGCTGTTCACTTTGGTTGTTTAGCAGATACGCATAATCCTGTTCTGAAAGCACATTCAGTATGGAGTGCGTTGTAAAGCTCCACCTTTCAATCGGAAATATGCCTGATAAACTCATCTACAAAGATAATGAATTGTAAAACTGATAAATATCGGTTTTTACTGCGATTTACTACCACTGCTGTTTGTTGATATTGCCTTTAACTTTGTTTGATGATAAAAATACATCCCGCCACGGACCTGCTCCGCGCGAGGGGACAGTGCAAAGGACAATCTGATCCTAATGAAGCGCTTTTACAGGGTGACGCCGCATTCGACTGGCTATACCCGGAACATATAGAAGCTAAATCCCGTAAACACTGGTCGCCATTAGATGTGATTGGTAAAGCTGCTCAATATTTGGCGGAACCAGATACAAGGGTGCTTGATATTGGCAGCGGGGTAGGTAAATTTTGCCTGGCTGCGGCACACTATTACCCGGACACCTTTTTCTACGGTGTAGAACAGCGGCATGAGTTAGTCTTGTATGCGGAGGAAACGAAAAATTACTTGCAGCTGCCTAATGCTCATTTCATTTTCGCTAACATGACCCAAATCAATTTTAACGAATTTGACCACTTTTATTTTTATAACGCTTTCTACGAAAATGTCGACAATGAGGATCCGATAGATGATACCATAGAAACATCTTACAGCCTTTATCAATACTATACTCAATATTTATATACCGCATTAGAGCAACGACCTGTCGGAACAAGGTTGGTCACATATCATAGCCTGGAGGACGAGATTCCGATGTCATATGAGCTTGAGGAAGTTTCTTGTGATATGATGCTCAAAATGTGGATCAAGCGATAAAAAAACGATGACTATATTCAGACCAAAGCTCATTGACACGCTAAAAAACTACAGCAAAGCGCAGTTTTACCGTGACGCAATCGCAGGCGTGGTGGTAGGAATCGTGGCGTTGCCGCTGGCTATTGCTTTTGCCATTGCTTCGGGCGTGTCCCCGGATAAAGGTATTTTCACCGCGGTCATTGCTGGTTTTGTAATATCTGCCATGGGCGGTAGCCGCGTTCAGATCGGCGGGCCTACCGGAGCTTTTATCGTTGTTGTTTACGCTATTGTTCAGCAATTTGGCGTCAGCGGTTTGATCGTCGCCACTTTTATTGCCGGAATATTACTGGTTATCATGGGGCTGACTCAATTGGGCAATGTGATTAAATTTATTCCATATCCCCTTATCGTTGGTTTCACAACGGGTATCGCTATGATCATCTTTTCTTCACAGGTAAAAGATTTCCTGGGGCTAAAGATGGGCAGCGTTCCGGGTGATTTCATTCAAAAATGGCTGGCGTATGGTTCACATTTCTCGTCGATTAATTTTTATGCTTTGGCAATCGGTATAGTCACCGTAGCCATAGTGGCGTTATGGCCTAAGATAACACATAAGATACCAGGGTCGCTCATCGCCATCATCCTAACAACCGCTGCCGTACAGCTATTCCATTTGCCGGTTGAAACAATCGGCAGCCGTTTCGGTAGCATTGCGTCTTCATTGCCGAGCCCGGTAGTGCCGCGAGTAAGTTTCGCGGTGATCCAGCAACTGATTAGGCCTGCCATTACGATTGCTATGCTGGGCAGCATCGAATCACTGCTCTCAGCAGTGGTAGCAGACGGCATGATCGGTGGCAATCATCGCTCTAATACCGAGCTTATTGCCCAGGGTGTAGCGAATATTTGTTCGTCAATATTCGGCGGTATTCCGGCAACTGGAGCTATTGCTCGTACGGCGACCAATATCAAAAATGGTGGGCGAACACCGATTGCGGGGATAATTCATGCAGTTACACTGCTTATCATTATGCTTTTTGTAGGTAAATGGGCCGCCTTAATCCCTATGGCGGCATTGGCCGGTATTTTAGTGGTAGTGTCGTGGAATATGAGCGAAATGAAAAGCTTTTTATTTGTGCTTAAAGGATCAAAAAGCGATGCTACCGTTTTATTAGCAACGTTTCTACTAACCGTATTTGTAGACCTGACCGTGGCTATTGAAATCGGGATGATCCTTGCCGCTTTTCTTTTTATGCGAAAAATGATGCAAGTGAGCACGGTTCAGCATGCCGTTCAGCCAACCGACGATTCGGCAGAAGACACCACGCTCACCGAAAAGCTGCCCGCAGGCGCTGATGTCTTTGAAATTACCGGACCGCTATTCTTTGGTGCAGCCTACAAATTCAGGGATACGATGAAAATGGTTGAAACGCCGGCCAGAGTTCTGATTATCCGTATGGACAAAGTTCCGGTTATCGATGCTACTGGTTTGCGGGTATTAAAGGACGTTTGCGATCAATTGGAAAAGAAGGGAAGCAAACTTATCTTGTCTGAAGTTAATAGCACCCAGGTTACTGAGGAACTTCAAAAGGCGCGTTTATTGTTTCGTATCGGCAAGGCCAATGTTACCTCATCATTTGAGGATGCTGTAAAAAGGGCTGAAAATATACTCGAGAATTAATTCTTGAGTATTCTAATTACCTTAAACTATCGACCCCTGGTTTTCGGTTTGCAAGCCCAACGGAATATTAACCGGCAACCCGACAAAATCGCAGATATCAACAAAAAGAAGGGCCAGTTTGGTGGTGTAATCCCATACTTGTGAAACCGGGGCCTGATCTTCAACTATTATTGTATTTGTTTCCATAAATGTTCTGTTAAGTATATAGACGAACAACTCCTGGAAACATTTTAAATTTTTTATTAGCCGGATATGAATCCTGCGCTCTAACCATCTGAGCTACCAAATTTCTCACGAATAATATTCCAGATGAAGTCTCTTCCATTTGCTGTCCTTAATTGTGCTTCTCTTCTCATGGCTTCAGCTTTTATTTCGAATTCTTCGGGATGCAAATAAAGCTTAGTTAAATGCCTGATTTGTTTAATGAAAATATGTCCCAAAAAAATAAACATATGAAAAATGCTAATATGTTTGTACATATAGAATTGTAACCTCATTCCGGCTGGTATTTTCTGTAATGCAAGGAGTTAGCGGCTTGGGAATGTTCAGGTTTACAGGGATAAATAATGTGAATATGAGATATTTTAGATTTTGTACGCTGTTTCTTGTTTTATTCAATGGTTTGATCGTGTCAGGGAGACCCGTAAACATAAACATGAACCCTGTTGAACATCAAGCAGGAAAAAGTGATTCAACTTCCATTAGTTGGCTGCCGCAGGCTAAAGGGGCAGCAAGAATAAACTCAACCTCTGAAATTTTGCTTAAAAGTTTTCTGACGCCACTTAATGCTTCCTTTCGGCCACTTGTTTGTGAATATAACCAGGCCAGGTTAGTATCGCTCCATACTTTCAAAGGCGACGAAATAACAACAGAAGGTAATAATTGGACTGTTAATATCAAAACGAATAAAATTGCCGGTCGTTCGAACGCCATTGATGTTACCTTATCTGTTAAGTTGCGTAAAGGAGACGCAACATCCACGGGTATTGCACTTGCATTTGATATTGCTAACTGGAATACTGATAACTATGTGATGATCCCTGCTTCGGTTTATAATGGCAACCGAAACCGGGTTGTGAATCGGGATTATGCTACCGGCCTTGACCGTGCAGATCTATACAAGAAGAATTTGCAACTAACCACCGTTAATTTGCCGCAGCTATCGCCTGATCTGGGTAAGCCTTCGAAGATAGAAGTAAGCGCCTGTAATGCTACCACACCTGCAATGTGCTTTTATAATAAAAAGAGTAAACGCGCTCTCATAGCTCTTGCCGAACAAGGTATTCGTATCGGAAAGGCTTTGATCGACAATGGCATTAGCATAGAAGAAAGTCCTGACCGTTCACATGCCACATTTGTGATCAGCGCTCCCGGGGTACGTGAACGCAAGCCTGAATTTATTGGATTTAGTAAAAGTACCGATCGAGGCATCCGATGGAAAGCAGGTGATGAAGTTACGCTTCGTTTACGCTTGTATTCTTTTACAACACCGGATATTCCAGGATTGCTTGACAAATTCATGTCAGTAAGGAAAGATGTTACTGGTCCCAATCATCCGCGCAATCTCATCCCTTTTAGTGAAATTACCCGCATCATGACCAATGACATTGATAAGCGGTTCTATAATGGAAACGACAGCAAATTTTATTGCCCTGAAAACGCTCAATGGATATCGTTTGGGTGGATTGGTGGTTTAATGGATACTTTTCCGATGCTAGCGCTTGGCGATCAAACTCACCTGGACCGCGTAACCAATACATTTGATTTTGCTATCCCCCGCGCACAAGGGGCATCGGGCTATTTTTACGGTGCGCTCAACCATGACGGTAAATGTTTTGGACGTGAAGGCTATGACGAACACCCTGAAATTTGCCTTACCCGAAAAAATGGCGATGTACTTTTCTGGATGATCAAGCAATTCAATTTACTTAAGGCACAAGGCCGGGTCAATTCGATCAAGCCAGCGTGGGAATTAAACATAAAACGATTGGCTCGGGCTTTTGTGTATACCTGGAAAAAAGATGGACAATGGGGCAATTTTATAAATAATCAAACTGGAGATGTTGCCGTATATAATACCAGCAGCGGCGTTACTGCAATAGGCGGATTAGCCCTGGCGGCGGACTATTACAGAAACCCGGAATTTTTACAAATTGCCGAAGAAGCTGCGGAATTTTATTATAACCGCGATTTTGTTAAGCTTGGTATGACTACAGGGGCCTGTGCAGATATTTTGCAGAATGCTGACTCCGAAACTGCTGCCGGTTTTATGACCTCGCTTATGACATTATATGAGGTAACCGGCGATTTAAAGTGGCTCGAAAAATCACGTAACCTGGCTAATCTTTGCTCCACCTGGACGGTTTCTTATGACTATGAACTACCTCCGAATACCGAACTCGCCCAATTGGGTGCAAAGTTAACCGGAGCCGTTTGGGCCAGTACCCAAAATAAACATGGTGCTCCCGGGATTTGCACATCGTCAGGTGATCCTCTTTTCAAAATATATCGTGTTACCGGCGACCGTCGCTATGCTGATCTGATGCATGATATTGCTCATGCTCATGCTGAGGGCATCCAACCCAATGGAAATATTAGTGAACGACTAACTTATTGTGATGCAGACAGCCGGGGAACACGGAGCGGTTATACAGGCTGGAACGAATTAAATGGTATCCTGATGGCCATGGAATTGCCGGGGATTTACCTGCAAACAGACAGAAATGAAATTTATGTGTTTGATCATGTTGAAGCAAAAATAGTGAAACACGCTAAAGATGGGATTGTGCTCTCAATTATGAACCCTACAAAGTATGATGCCAGCATCTCAATACTGGCCGAAAGATCGGCGCAATCTAAAAAACCACTCGGTAATACATCATTTTTAAAATGGCCGAAAGTAGGGGTGAAGGCAGGTGAAACTACTTTATTCCGTGTGGATTATAGCGGGAAGACAATCCAGACTGTTTTGAACAAATGATCCAGCTGAACCAGTGTTAAGTTTTTTTAAAATAGATAAATGAAAAGAACCCACCCAATTGAAAGACAACCCAAAGTCAATATGCTAATATTAGCATTGGTCTTAACTCTTGCTAATTTCACTTCGTATGCTCAATGCGATTTTAGCACGAACTATTTAAAAATTCATATCAATGATAAGGGGTTTATTACCGGCATGAAAAACATTACGGTGAAACCTGGCCGTGAGCTTGTTTCAAATGATAAACCTTCGCCATTGCTATGTCTTTACGATAGTAAGAAGAAGGTTTACTACCAGCCACGCAAAGCTGTTTACAATAAAACCGACAGAACGATTACGCTAAGTTATTCTAATGGCTCAGTAGCCACAGTAAGCCTGGTTCCTAAAAAGAAATACTTTAAATTAACGCTTAAATCGCTCTTGCCACGAAACGGCGTCGATGATATCCAATGGGGGGCGTATCATACCAATATCACCAATCTTTTCGGCGAAATAATTGGTGTTGCAAGAGATACAAGTGATGCTAATAATTATGCGATAGGCATGCTGGCGTTAAATGACATCACAACCGGCGGGCCCTCAACTTTAGAAGGCGATGCCGCTCCATTTCAATACATCATTCACAGTCCTGATCAGAGCCGTTTCCCATTACCATCCAATTTGCATGAGGGCCAGGTATTCCCTATCGGAGGCGATGGCATAAGCGATGTCGCCTTTTATTCACATCATGAAGAATATTATCGGATACTGTACGGAAATGCAGCCTCGATAGATGACCAGGGAAGAGTTTTTCTTACTTATCACGCAAGAGACAGAAGGGCAAAAAGAGAGATATTGTTTTCTTTAATCCCTTTAATGGCGGCTAACATACCAAACCATCAGGAAGTGCAACCATTGCCCGGCGTCGATTTAATTGGCTCCTCAGTCGCTTTATGGGGAAGCCCGGACAGCACTGCACTTATGGATGTAGTTAAAAATATAGTTCTGTCAGAAAAACTCCCTTACCCTAAAGTTAATGGCAAATGGATTAAGGATCCTGCGCGGTACATTCCGGATGTAACCACTTCGGGGAATTTATCAGATAGTACCATTGCTTACGTATCAAGATTAGGATTTAAAGCTATTGAGGCAAACGACTTGCCTTATTTTAAAGTGGACCGCAGAAATAATGGCTTTATTGATGGTCCAAACTTTGATAAGAAGCCTTTTCATTTCACTTCCGGGAATAAATCGCACAAAGAATTTACTAACTTGTCAAATCCTCTCGGCATTTTGTTGGGCAGACATACGATAGCTACTTCTCTTGCTCCGGGAACCAAAGATGTCAGCCCGATCCCAAGCGATAGCTTATGTTACCAGCAGAAAAGAATCTTAACCAAAACCATAAGTGCCGCTGACACTGTAATTGAGGTTAATGATCCAACTTATTTGAACGAGGTAGCAAGCTGGGAAGGGCATTGTGCTGATTTGAATATGATAAAAATCGGGAAAGAGCTTATTCATTATCTTGGGGTTTCAAAAACCAAACCCTACATCCTTCAAAAAATAAAAAGGGGCTATTGGGGAACAAAAGCAGTGAGTCATCAAATTAATGATACCATTTATAAATTGACCCCTACCATCAATTATGGTTATGACGGGCTTATACCTAATATTTACCTGCAGGATAAAATTGCAGAATACTATGCTGATGTTGCTTATGTAAACGGCCTTGGGTTTATGGACCTGGATGGACAAGAATTCCTGTTTGACAACGGGCATGGTTATTACGCTGTAAAACGATTTTTTAGAAAGATGTTTGACAGGGCGGCAACACTTCAAATTCCATATCTGCGTGTGTCCGGTGCCACGCTTTCTGAAGGTTCCTGGCATTATCAAAGCGTTTGGAACGTAGGAGGTGGCACAAATATGTACGACCTTAAAACCAGGCAATGGGGCAGCACAACAAGCGAAGGAAAGGATCTTAGAAATGTTGCGTTTGCCAACTATTTTCCGGCATCATTTGGCGGTAATTTCCCTATAGGCTCATCTTCAACAGTTGAACAATACGAACATATAGAAGCCATTTCAATAGGAGTAGGAGCAACATACATCATGGAACTAAATCAGAAATCAGTGGAAAGTTGCCCTCAAAAGGAAGCGATATTTAAAACAATCCGGACATGGGAGGATGCACGGGCTGCTAACGCGTTTCCAAGAGATATAAAAAAACGGCTAGCCGACCCGTCAAAAAATTGGATTTTGGAAAAGGGGGATAATAACAATACCTGGAAACTGTATGAAAAGATCAAGGGTGTAAAAACGAATCCTATGATCCTGACGAGGGCTGAAGGCTATTAAGCTATCGAAATCATTTTTTTTAAAATCTGAATGCTCCGTTTGCAGTTCGGTAGTTGTCTTAGTGATAGCCAATTAAGACACGGGATGGGACCGTTACCTAAAGAATGAAGCCATGCATAAGAAACAATTTATTGTCCAAAGCACATAATAGTGGTTTAGGTAAAACAAGAAAGCCATGCATTAAGGTCATCTATATGGACATTCTAAAGCCCTTGATAAATGCGTTCCGAAAAAGAGTTGTGGGCGTTCCGATGCACTTTGACCATGCTATCTTCCTGAACTTGAAAATTGAAATTTGTTATTCATCAACACTATCAATTGGTCTAATGGCACGGATCAGAATGGACAAGCATGCCGGAATGTCCAAATAATTCGCTAATGCCCACTGTTTAGACTTGAAACCTTCGCTCAATTCAGCATTAGATTAAGGGTGAGAGACAAAATATGTATACTTTTAACTAATTATTCTTTACTATACCTTGGTTGGACAATGATAGACCTTCTAAAACAAAATATTGCCGGGCATATTTCCTTATCAGTGAAGGATATGGAGGTGTTTTGCAATTTGTTTCAGCATAAGATTATTAAAAAAAAGAACTTTTTATTAACTGAAGGTGATGTTTGTCGGTTTGAAGGCTTTGTTACAAAGGGGCTTTTCCGTGTTTATCATATCGATCAGAACGGCTTTGACCAAATCCTTTATTTTGCCGTAGAAAATTGGTGGATCACAGATATCGACAGTTTTACCAATGGCAGGCCCTCACAACTTTATATCGAGGCGCTGGAAGATAGTGAGGTGCTGTTAATTTCAAAAAAGGATAAGGAGTTTGCCTACATCAACTTGCCGGCAATAGAGAAACTGTTTAGGGTAATGACTCAAAAAACCCATGTTGCACTGCAACGGAGAATGATAGATAATTTGAGTAAAACGGCCGAGCAGCGGTACCTTGATTTTACTGAAAAATATCCCCAGATCGTCCAACGGCTTTCTAATCTCCAAATCGCCGCCTACTTAGGAATAAGCCACGAATTTTTGAGTAAGATCAGGCGAAAGATTTCTGGCCGAAAATAGGCTCTCCCGCATTTATTGAACTTGTTCAATGTTCTAGGACCGGATAGTAGGCATCTTTGCTTCATCATTTAAAATCAAAAAGATGAAACAATTAATTTCAATTGTATTACTAACCACTCTAATTTTATTCAAAATGGACGTACAGGCACAAGGCTTCAAAGTTATTGAAGCAAATGATTTAAAATTGCAGGTTTACAACGCGGCAGAAAACAGCTTTGGCGTGGCATCGGTCATCATATCAGGAAAAACTGATGCTGTGCTGATCGACGCACAATTTACCCTGGCCGATGCTGAAAAGGTGGCGCAGGAAATTAAAAATTCCGGCAAAAAATTAACAACCATTTATGTTTCTTACGGTGATCCGGATTTTTACTTCGGCCTAGAAGTTTTCAAAAAATATTTCCCGGAAGTGACAGCTTATGCCACAGCAGAAACCGTTGAGCATATCAAAGCGACTGCTCAAAAGAAATTAGATGTTTGGGGCGGGCAGTTGGGTAATAAGGTTACCTCGAACGTTATTTTACCGCAGGTATTAAAAGGAAAAAGTATTGATCTGGAAGGCCAGAAATTAGAAATTGTGGGCCTGGATGAGTTTCCCGCTAAAACATTTATATGGATACCTTCCATTAAAGCAGTGGTCGGCGGCATCAATGTTTTCGGAACTACCTTCAATCTTTGGATGGCAGATGCGCAAACCACTGAAGCACGTAATCAATGGATCGCTGTGTTAGATAAAATGGAAACCTTACATCCGGCTATCGTAGTACCCGCGCATGCTGGCGCTCAAAGCTCGTTTGACGTTTCGGCAATAGAGCATACTAAAAGTTATATCCGGTTCTATGAAGGGGCCCTGAAAACCAATAATACTTCGGAAGCATTGATCAAAGCGATTAAAGCAAAATATCCTAAGCTTACTTTTGAGGTAGCCCTGCAGATTGGTGCAAAAGTAAATACTGGCGAAATGAAATGGTAAATTAACTATCCTGTTCAGCCTGACCGTCCTGACAGAACTATCAGGCAAAAGAAAATGACCAATACAGAAATTGTAAGGAGTACTTATGAAGGTAAAACTTCTGAGGAAAACGGTAAAAACCTTGCTAATTACGTGGCCGAAGATATCAGTTGGACAGAAGCCAAAGGCTTCCCTTATGGCGGAACCTATATCGGCCTCGATAATATTACCAAAAATGTATTTAGCCGATTGGGCAGCGAATGGATAGATTATAAATTTACACCTGAAGACTATGTGGCGAGCGATGATAAAGTGGTCGCCTATGGCACCTATACAGGGACCTATAAAAATACCGGCAAACCATTTGAAGCCAGAGTAGCCCATCTATGGAGATTTAAAGATGGGGAAATTATAAGTTTTGAGCAGTTTGTTGATAGCAAAATGGTGAACGATGCGATGAATTAAGATGAAATTGTGATAAATTTTATGATTTCAGTCAGCCTAAAAAGGAACATTAATCTATTTGTGATGATGATGAAGGGGCAGCCATATTGAACTTCATTTACCTGGTTGCAAAGAACTATCCATATGAAACTAGCTCAAATGATATGAACCTTAAGGAGAAATCGAACTGGAAAAAAGTTAGCTAGCCTTTTTCTATCCTGTTTTCTACACCATTAATGCCAAACGGTTCAAGAATTTCTTTGCTAAAATCGAACTACTGGTCGGATTGTAACTATTTGACTAATAGATTCTTATTGGCATAAAAAAGAGCCAACAAATATATGTAGTCTCCTTAAGTAGCGGGGAGCAGGATCGAACTGCCGTCCGCTAGCCAGCGGATATGAATCCTGCGCTCTAGCCATCTGAGCTACCAAATTTCTCACGAATAATATTCCAGATGAAGTCTCTTCCATTTGCTGTCTTTAATTGGGCTTCTCTCTTCATGGCTTCAGCTTTTGTTTCGAATTCTTCAGCATGGGCAATTACCCAGGGGCGATATTTAATAGTGTGGCCCTTCGTAGCTAATTCATTGTGAGATAAAAAACGATTCACTAAATCAGAAGTATAGCCAATATAAATTTTGTTGAATTTTTGAGAATAGAGGACGTAAACGGTAAACATGTTGGTTCAGGCATAAAGTAAAAAAGCCACCCGAAGGTGGCTTTGTAGCGGGGAGCAGGATCGAACTGCCGACCTTAGGGTTATGAATCCTACGCTCTAACCATCTGAGCTACCCCGCCGTAATATTTTTGTGTTTTTACAAGCTATTTTTCAACAGCCAGTCTTAAAAAACGTCTCTATTTGCTTTAAACGTTATTCTTTATTACCCCGCCCGAAAATGGCATCAAATAAAGCGTTCGCACCTTAAAAAGAGTTTGCAAATATAGTAGAAATTCGTTTTCTTTAGAAAAAATGTTAAGATTTACGGCAAATCATACTGCCGGTTGTTATAAACCCCTATGTCTGAAAAGAAGAAATTTAATATTGAATACGAAATAAAGTCGTCGCCCAGGATACTATATAGCTTCCTGAGCGAACCTAACGGACTGACACAGTGGTTTGCCGATGATGTATCTGTCAGAGACCAGGTTTTTACTTTTAACTGGGACGGAGAAGAACAAAAAGCAAAGTTGCTTTGCACCAAGGAGAATAAACTCGTAAGATTTAAGTGGCTGGATGATGATCCTGACTACTTCTTTGAAATGGAGATATTACAGGACGAACTAACCAATGACGTCGCCCTCAGCATCACCGATTTTGCCGCAGAAGATGCCCTGGGTGAAAGAAAATTAATCTGGGATAATCAGATTGAGTACCTCATTAGCGTTCTTGGTGCATAGGGGGGAAATAATTTTCCCTAATTTTGTACTGTGAAAAAGATTCATCTTTTATTACTTAAAGCGTTTATCAGGCCGTTTATCGTCACTTTCATGATCGTAATGTTCGTGTTGTTGATGCTGTTCCTGTTTAAATACATTGATGACCTGATCGGGAAAGGGTTTGAGATCACCACTATTTTGCAGTTAATGCTTTATGCCTCAGCAACCAACGTGGCCATGGCATTACCTCTTTCTGTGTTGTTGTCATCTATCATGACCTACGGTAGCCTTGGTGAAAACTATGAGCTGGTGGCCATCAAATCTGCCGGTGTATCTTTGCGCAGGGCCATGTACCCCATGATCATCGTGGTGGGTATCCTCGCCATTGCCGCTTTTATTTTCTCTGATAACATGCTGCCTGTGGCCAACAGGAAATATTACTCCCTATTATATGATGTGAGGCAGCAAAAATCAGCGAACATATTACCTGAAGGTGTATTCAGCAATAGTTTCCCGGGGTATTCCATCCGTGTAGGTAAAAAAGATCCTGATGGACAAACTTTACATAACCTGATGATCTACTCAAAAAATGAGTCTGACAACAATACCAATGTTATTTTAGCCAGGGAGGGAAGAATGTACCGTACGCTCGATAATCAATTTTTGATATTAAAGCTCAAAGACGGTGTCCGATATGAGGAAACACACGGCGATAAGAATTTTGAGATACGTCAGCGCTTTACTCGTTTCCGTTTTAAGGAAACAGAGCAAAAGTTTGACCTGTCATTTATGAAATTAAAGCGGACTGACGAAAATTTGTTTCGGACAGCGGTGCAAATGATGGACCTTAAACAGTTGAGATATTTTGGCGACTCAACCCGCCGGCAATTAGATAGTGTGACGCGCGTTAATTACAAATTGATCATCCCGTATATTAAATATTTTGGGGTACCCAAGAAGCCTTTAAATGCTGCTATTAAACCTGCCCCTTTCAAAAAGAAGGAGGTACTGGGCGATTTGAGCCTGCAACAACAGATGGCAGCATTAATGAATGCACAAAACGAAGTGCGCTCGGTCAGTGATGTCGCGAAAAATCGCGCGGACATGTATAAAGATATGGCCAGAAGCGGGCGAAATTTTGCGTTGGAATATCAAAAAAAGTTTGAATTATCCGCCGCTTGTCTCGCCTTATTTCTGATCGGTGCGCCAATGGGCGCTATTATACGTAAAGGCGGCCTCGGTATGCCGGTTGTAGTGTCGGTAATATTCTTCCTGGTATATTATATTACCTGGACAATCGGTGAAAAGTCTGCAAAAGGAGGTGATCTATCGCCGGTTGTAGGCGAGTGGATATCAATTATCGTTTTAACACCAATCGGCCTGTTTCTATCCTATAAAGCAGCAAATGATTCTGTTTTATTTGATATGGAAGCTTATAAAAGGTTTTTTAATAAATTATTGAGACGGAAGGAGGAGTTGTAAAGTTGAAAGGTTGGAAAGCTGTAAGGTTATTTGCGAACAGATTAGTTTTAGATTATTGGTTCAACTTTACAACCTTCCAACTTTCCAACAAGCAACTTTTACAAATATCCGACCGTAAATGAATTGGGTATCGATTAACTTTGTATACCTTACGAAAGTATGCCGGCTTCTTTAGGAGCCTTTTTACACCCTGACACCAAAATGCTGAATACAATACCGGAAGCAATAGAAGCTATCAAAGCTGGAAAAACCATTATAGTTGTTGATGACGAAGACCGCGAAAACGAAGGTGATTTCTTAACTGCTGCGCATAATGCTACCCCCGAGACGATCAATTTTATGATACGGCATGGCCGGGGCCTGGTATGTGCACCGATTACCAGCCAGCGGGCAAAAGAGTTGGAGCTGGAGCCGATGGTAACGAACAACACCACCTCACACGAAACAAATTTTACCGTTTCTGTCGATCTGCTTGCCGGTTGCACCACAGGCATCTCAGCTTCTGATCGTTCAAAAACTGTTCTGTCGCTAATAAACCCTTCTACTGTTCCATCTGATCTTGGACGACCCGGACATATATTCCCTTTGATAGCAAAGGACGGCGGCGTATTGCGCCGTACAGGGCATACTGAAGCGGCTATTGATATGGCTGTGCTGGCTGGATTTGAACCGGCAGGCGTTATTTGTGAGATCATAAAAGAAGACGGCGAAATGGCACGCCTTCCCGACTTGTTGGAGATGGCCAAAGAGTTCGACATGAAGATCATTTCAATAAAGGACCTGATCGAATATCGCCTTACTGCCGAAACTCTAGTGCATAAAGAGATTGCTGTTAAAATGCCGACCGAATGGGGCGATTTTGATATGATAGCTTATACGCAGTTAGATACGGGCGAACATCACCTGGCGCTGGTAAAAGGAAGCTGGGAACCGGATGAACCTGTGCTGGTGCGCGTACATAGTTCGTGTGTTACCGGCGATATTTTTGGCTCATGCCGTTGTGATTGCGGACCTCAGCTGCATAAAGCAATGGAGATGATCAGTAAAGAAGGCAAAGGCGCAATCGTGTACATGAACCAGGAAGGAAGAGGTATTGGACTCATTAATAAATTGAGAGCCTACCATCTGCAGGAAAATGGTTTGGACACGGTTGAAGCTAACCTTAAGCTGGGCTTTAAAATGGATCAGCGTGATTATGGCATTGGCGCTCAAATATTGCGCAGCCTTGGCATAACAAAAATGCGTTTAATGACCAATAATCCTAAGAAACGTTCAGGCTTAATGGGTTATGGGCTGGAGATTGTTGAGAATGTGCCAATAGAAATCCAACCCAATCCACATAACGAGGCATATCTGAGAACTAAACGCGATAAAATGAATCACGCTATATTGCGTGATCATTGATCATTATTGTCTGTTTTTTCGTTAACAGCGTGACTATTACCGCCCGGAGTTGTTCCTGGGTTTGGTGTTTTTATAGGTTCAGGGAGGGGCATTATAGGTTGTTTTTTCTTCCGGCCGCCGAACATATTTCTCAGGAACTCACCGAATGTGTCAAAGTCGCGTTGGTAAACTAACCCGAGACCGTTTACATATTGCGCTGTTAATTGCTGGTCGATAGTATTCAATACAGTACCGTTCAATAACCGATAAGAGTAACGAGCGGTAAGGTTACCATTCTTTGTAATAAAGTATTGTGCACTGAAGTCTTTTGACAGGTTATTGAAACTGGAATTAAAGAGGCTATTGTTATTATTATAGATATCGTTACCTGTGATAGCAGTAGAGTAAAGGCTGCCGCTAAGCACGACTCTTTCGTTAAATAAATGTAACGATGCACTAGCATCATTAAACGAGCGGATATTCAAATCGAGACTCTTAATGGTATTGGACTGTGAAATAAGCGTATTGAGCTTATTGAAAGCAAATTCACTTACCGCTTCGCTTGCTGTATTTAAAGTTTGCGAACCTAAAGCGCCGCCATTGCCACCTGGCGTAAACCTTCTGGTTGCAATAATACTTAATGCTTGTTGCGTACGGTTATTATAATCACTTAGATAAGTGCTCAAATTCTCTTTGATAGATGGGTCAGTAGGGAAATTAAAATCAAAGTCGATGGTAGGCTGCAACAGGGATTTGGTTAGGATCAAATTAGCTTGAACCAATACCAACTCATTGGGTAATGGAATACCAGCTGCAGAGTAAAGCTCCCGGATACCAGTGCGGACTTCATAAACGGCACGCATGTTTATTTCGGCGTTATTGGGGTTGCCTGTCCACCGGATAGTTCCTCCTTGTGTAACCTGGAAGTTTTTGCTGATCACATCTTTGGCGATAAATTCAAACTTACCAGATGTGATCAGGAAGTCGCCAAACATGGTAAAATCACCAAGGCTGCTAATGTTTAATTTTAGGTTATGGGCGGTTCCGCTACCTTCGAGCTTGCCATAATCTGTAGTGATTTTTACCAATGTTTTTTCGTCAGCGGAAAGGTCGAAGTTTAAGCTCACACCATTGAATGGCCGCGGCTTAGCTACGTTTTTGGCGGTGTCTTTGTGGTTAACAAATTTAATGAAGTCATAATCCTGGGCGACGGTCGATGTATTTAACGGGATATTGAATACTGTACCTGCGTCCGTTTTGGCTTTGATATCAATATTCATGTTGTCTGTAGGGCCGCTAAAACTGAAACGACCTGTTGCATAGGCCACCCCATAATAAAGCCTGTTGTCTTTAAATGTGGTATTCAATGCCATGAAGTTTTTGGCATTTAACACCGCTTCAATATCCGGATTTGAAATATCGTTCAAATCTACTTTCCCTGTTGCTGTTGCTTCATTCCCCCGATAATCTTTCAAAATCAGCCCGTCGACATTAATCACACTGTTGGTGACGGGAAGTTTGCTATTAATAGTATATGCCGTTTTTAGATAATTAACGGTCAAACCCGTATTGGCTAATGTGATGTCCCCATTAAATTGCGGATTTGATAAAGGGCCGGTCAGCTTTAAATCGGTAGAAATAGTGCCTTTAAGGTTCGAAACGAGATCACTTATAAATGGTTCCAGTATGATAGCTTCTGCCTGGTTCATTTTTATATTGAAGTCCAGTTTATCGTCGTTTTGTTTGCCGATCAAATAAGCGCCCTCAATATTCATGGTTTCGAGGCCCCGATTGATGATCGTCATTTTAGCATTTGCTTGCGTGCGGGAAGTATCCAACGCAGACGCGATCTTCACATTGCCGATCACGGTCTTGTTCATCGTGAAAGTATCGATAGCCAGGTGAGAATCAAATACCGGTGATTTGGTAACCGAACTTAATATTACATCACCATTCAGGGTGCCGTTTAATTTAACGTTAGCGGTACGCACCAGCTGGTCAAAGGTTGACATTTTGAACTTTTCGAATTCTACCTTTAACTGATCTGCAGGATTGTCCGAAATGAAACCATTTATCCTGGCTTTTTGTCCACCGTTGGAGAGCTCAAAGCCTGTTACCTGGGTCTTGCCGTCAAGCAGGCGTATCCTCACCTTATCTGTTAACCTCCAATTTTGATGTTCCAATATTACATCTGAAGGCAAAAGTGAAAGTCTGGCTGTTGTATCGCGGCCAAACTGCACGAGCCCATAAAGGTCGAGTTGGTTGGTGGCATCCTTATCGGCCAGCTTTATGTTGAAGTTAAGGCTGTCCTTTCTTAAAAAGTTCGAGACACTTATGTTTTTTACGAAAAGGCTATCTGTAAAATTTACGCGGCTTAAGGAGATGTTTACCTCCATATCCTTATTGGTCGTGTTTTCGTCTAAGATAAAATCATGAAAAACGGTTTTGCCCAGTTGAACAGTTTTGATATAACCATTGAACGTAGCGGTTTTATTGGCTGAATCAAATTGCCCGACGAAAGTGCCCTGGTCCGGAACTTTAATGTTGGGTGCATACATAGCAAGCAACGGCTCAAGATGTTTTAACGTCAGATTGAAGGAAAACTGTTGCGGCTTGGGAGGCACGATATTAGTTTTGAGCGACGGAATATATTTCTTTACAATCGTTTTAAAATAAGATGGTAGGGTGGCCAGGTCGTAGCTGCCTTTAATTCCCGCATCAGCAAAATCTGATTTTAAACTAATCTCCCTTACTCTCCCTAAACCGTTTGCCGCGAGATATACGGAATCAACTACATAATTATTCCGCGGATCAGCAATTTTTATCTTTGATAAAAGCACTTTGCCTTCTGTATTGTTAAAATCATGACCATGGAAGTTGGCGGCAATATGGGTGGAAAGCGTGATAGTATCGTTTAGTAATTTTAAAGTGTTCAATTTGGCATTGTTAATAGTTGCTTCGAAATTGTACGCAGTTAATTTCGGATTTAAGTCTATGCTGCCATTTGCATCCAGTTGAATGTTGCTGTCATCAATTGAAAGTTTTGCTTTGGCAATCTTTTTTATAAAGGTGCCATTGAGCGTAATATTGCTATAATCATAGCCCTTTAAGGTGATGTTTTTGATGCTCGCGTCCAACTTTTCAGTCAAATTTTTTACCTTATCGCCGCTACCCACCACGTTTGCGGTCAGAGTGGTTCTGCCAATATCACTTTCGTCTATCAGCGTGCCAAGGTCAAAATTGTAGGTCGATAGTTTGCCGCTGTAGCTCGGAATACCTGCTTTGCTGATCTTCAGGTTAAGGTCCGAATCAAACCTCCCCAACTTGGTTTTGAAAGTCCCGTAGGCAATAAAATCGTTCTGCAAACCGGTAAATCTTCCCGAAAAATTGATCTGTCCGAATTTGGCTATCACATCGGGAACTTTGGCAGTTGGCGTACCTGTAAAGTTGCTGTATAAATAATCGAGATCCTTTTTATTGGTAGCAATTTGCTCGAAATTGAGTTCCAGGAAGGTATTATTCCAATCTGGCAGGCCTTTTAGGTTGAAGTCTCCCTTTACATAAGTGCCTTGACCGCCTGTAATCAACAGGTCTTTCGCTTTTAGGTTATTTACATAACCCTTAATTTTTCCGTCGAGCCCCAAATCGAATTTCACCTTTTCAAGGCCATCAGTAAAGTAAGCAATATCACCGGATGCTATACGCGAGGTTTTGAAGTCGCCTTCCATATAAACACGATCATTGATATGGCTGCCGATATCATCGAAGCTCTTAAACTTCATCCTGAAATAGTTTTTCAGATCAGAATGCGGTGTTTGCAAGTGCATGTTGCGCACCAGTATCTGGTTCGTATCTATTGTGGCATTTCCACTTAGGTTTCTGAGGTAAAAACCGCTATTTTTTTCTAAAAACGTCAGTTTATGAATGTTCCCTTTAAAAACGTGATGGACAAGATCCAGGTTTGAAACTTCCGCTGTGAAATTGTGCACATCCACATCATCGAAGTTCACTTGTTTCATCAGTGTATCTACCAGGAAATTTTTATATCGGAAATGCAGGTTGTTAATGGCAATCCTTTCAAAATCTATTGTCCACGGTTTCCCTTTTTTTACTTTTACCGTGTCGGGAGAACTAAAAAAGTCTGCAAGGAATTTAAAGTTACTTGTGCTGTCCTTCAGCTTTTTCAAATAAACCGATCCGTTGTCCAGTTGGACCAGGCTCAGATCGAGATTACGTCTTTGTATGCTGGTCAACAATGAGAACCCGCTGATGTCAACCGTAAGTTTTGGCGTATTGAGTAAAGTATCTTTTTGTCTATCCAATACATAAAAGTCTTCGAGTACTACGGTCGAGAACGGTTTGATGTAAAGGCTTTTGATACTTACCTTGGTATGAAGCTTTTCGGAGAGATAGTCCGTTGCCTGTTTTGCCGCCCAGGTTTGCACCGGTTTGTACTCAAAAAGGAGGAGTATGATGCTTATCACCAGTAAAATAAACAGCACAAACCCTAACGCTATATTGAGTAGTTTTTTAATAACTTTGTATTTTTTAATTGGATGCGCAAAAATAGGAATTCATATACTGATTATGAGTGTTGTTTTTGCACATATTAACGTTTATTTCTTTGACTATCTTCATTAACCAAAGTTTACTTAACTGGTTTTTGAACTTTTGAATTTTTAAGGTGCCTGTAATACTCGGAATAGAATCTTCTTGTGACGAAACGTCAGCTTCTATCTGCGCTGATGGTCATATTTTAAGCAATGTAATTGCCAATCAAACTATTCACGAAGCATATGGCGGCGTAGTGCCGGAGCTGGCTTCGCGCGTGCATCAACAAAATATCGTTCCCGCAGTTCACCAATCACTAATAAACGCTAAAATAAGCAAAAATGATATTGATGCGGTTGCCTTTACGCGTGGCCCTGGACTATTAGGTTCACTTTTAGTAGGTGTTTCATTTGCTAAAGCATTTGCGCTGGCAAGAAATCTGCCGCTTATAGAAGTAAATCACATGCAAGCCCATGTGCTTGCTCATTTTATTGATGAACCGAAACCGTCATTCCCATTTTTATGTCTTACGGTATCCGGCGGGCACACACAGATCGTTTTGGTGAAGAATTATTTTGATATGGAAGTGGTTGGGCAAACCAATGATGATGCTGCAGGCGAGGCTTTGGATAAAACCAGCAAGATTTTAGGCTTACCTTATCCCGGCGGACCGATGATCGACAAATATGCCCGTATAGGGAACCCGGATGCTTATCAGTTCCCTGAGCCGCAAATACCCGGCTTAAATTTTAGTTTTAGCGGATTAAAAACCGCGATCCTTTATTTCATCAGGGATAATACACAACTGAACCCCAATTTTATACAGGACAATATCGCGGATATCTGCGCTTCGGTAGAAAAACGCATCGTTACCATTTTGTTGAACAAGCTAAAAAAAGCGGCACAACAATACGGTGTAAAAGACGTGGCCCTGGCAGGAGGTGTATCTGCTAATACGGGCTTGCGTAACGGCCTAAAACAATTGGGAGAAGAAATGGGCTGGAACACCTTCATTCCGCAATTTCAATATTGTACTGATAATGCAGCCATGATAGCCATTGCAGGCTACTATAAATACCTGGAGGGTGATTTTGTGGGTCAGGATACTGCACCGTTGGCGAGAATGCCTTTTTGAATTTAATTAGTGAATTAGTGAATGAGTGAATTAGTGATTGAGCAGGGCGTAAACTTTAAAATCGAATAATTTTATTCAAAAACCTATCTTTGCGCGGTCGATAACAATGACTTTTATGAGTGCATTTATTAATTCACTCATTCACTAATTCACTAACTAACAATGAGCGTTCCGTCTATAATTTTCTTTGCTGTTTTTTTACTGCCGCTTGTAGCGTTTTTTATCTGGCTGATGAAGCAGGATAAGCGCAAAGGTGCAACCGGCCTGATCGTTCTGGCTATTATCGTCATTGTCGGCATCGTGTACATGTACCTGAAAACGGGCGGGAATTAATTCCCAAAAAGAAACCTTCCCATTTCTGAGAAGGCCCTTATCTGTATAGTCACCACCAGAAGTCGGTGGAATCTTATAATAATCGGTGTAATCCTTTTATTATTCTTGTTCCACAGCTAATTTATCACCGGTAACGGTTTCCTTTATTTTAGTTTCCAGTTCTTCAGCCAGTTCAGGGTTATCCATCAATAATTGTTTAACGGCATCGCGCCCCTGGCCTAATCTTGTATCACCATAGCTAAACCATGAACCTGATTTTTTGATGATGTTATATTCCACACCAAGGTCAATGATCTCGCCGGTTTTAGAAATACCTTCGCCAAACATAATATCAAACTCGGCTATGCGGAACGGAGGAGCAACTTTGTTCTTCACAATCTTCACCTTCACACGGTTACCTGATACTTCGTCAGTATCCTTTATCTGTGAGATACGGCGGATATCCAAACGCACCGAAGCATAAAATTTCAAGGCGTTACCACCGGTTGTAGTTTCAGGATTACCAAACATTACGCCGATCTTATCGCGTAATTGGTTGATGAATATGCAGCAACAACCAGTCTTAGAGATAGTACCGGTTAGCTTACGCAAAGCCTGGGACATCAAACGCGCTTGCAAGCCCATCTTGCTGTCGCCCATTTCACCTTCAATTTCTCCCTTCGGTACCAAAGCAGCCACAGAGTCGATCACTATGATGTCAATAGCACCTGAACGGATCAGGTTATCGGCAATTTCCAGCGCCTGCTCGCCGTTATCCGGTTGAGAGATCAACAGGTTTTCGACATCAACGCCCAACTTTTTAGCATAAAAACGGTCGAAAGCATGCTCTGCATCTATAAAAGCAGCAATGCCTCCATTTTTCTGCGATTCTGCAATAGCATGTATCGCCAGGGTGGTTTTACCGGAAGACTCCGGTCCGTAAATTTCTATTACCCGGCCCTTAGGCAACCCATTTACACCTAATGCAATATCCAAACCTAAAGAGCCTGTCGATATAACATCGATAGACTCGATGGCGGTATCGCCCAATTTCATGATGGTGCCTTTGCCGTATGATTTTTCAAGCTTGTCTAAAGTAAGCTGTAAAGCTTTTAATTTTTCTGCGCTGCTCATTCTTAAAAATTTTCGAGTAACAAATGTATGTATTACTTTTTATAAATACTAATATTTTTAGTAATTTTCTTTCCACGTCATTGCGGGGAGTGTGCGACGAAGCAATCCCCGATAAGCAGAGCGGCTATGCAAGTACGACACCATTCTATTCGCCCTGTAGAGTTTGGTCCGCTAGCTAGCGGATTCGTTCCTCGCAATGACGCTCCGTTAGAATTATTTCTGAAAATTAATCAACTACCCAATAATCATCAAATATCTTTATCCACACTGCGCTTTTTCAGCTCTTTGTGAATAGTGTTCAATTGTTTTTTCTTTTGTTGATCTTTGACTTTTTTGGCCTTTAGGGCCTCTGCTTTTTTAAGGGCAGATTCGGTGTGGGTTCGCTCATAATACTTGCAAAACCAGCTAATAGGGCAGGTTTCACATTTAGGATTTCGAGCTATGCAAATGTACCGTCCATGCAAAATAAGCCAGTGATGGGCGATGGCTAAGGTTTCCCGTGGAAGGAATTCAACCAATTGCTTTTCCACAGCCAGTGGCGTGCGGGCATTGGTAGTAAGCCCAATCCGGTTGGCCACGCGGAAAACATGGGTATCTACAGCAATCGCTGGCAGTTCAAACACTACCGAGGCGATCACATTGGCCGTTTTTCGGCCTACGCCGGGCAATTTTTGAAGATCATTGATGTCGGAAGGTACTTCGCTGTTAAATTTCTCAACCAGCATTTTGGCCATGCCCACCAGGTGTTTCGATTTATTGTTGGGATAACTTACACTACGGATGTATTCAAAAATTTCTTCGGAAGTAGATGCTGCAAGTTCTTCAGGTGTTTTGAATTTCTCAAAAAGAGCAGGGGTAACCTGGTTAATACGTTTGTCGGTACATTGGGCCGAAAGAATAACCGCTATCAGCAGGTGGAACGGACTATCATAATGTAATTCAGTAACCGCATTGGGCTGATGTTTTGAAAAATAGTCTACAAAATGGCGGTAACGTTCAGGCTTGAGCATAGGTAAAAGTACAAAGTCTTAAGTCAAAAGTTTCAGGTAGAAAATAAAAAGCCCGGAGTGAAAGTTACCAATGACTTACGACTCCAGGCTTAAGACTTTTGACTTGCTAACGCAGGCTTTTTGAATAGTTAAGAATGTGATGGATAGTTTTCGAGCTCGGATTTTTCTTTAATAAATTAAGCTCGTCCCTTAGAGAATGATAAAAAATAAGATCATCAGCCTCTAAGTTTTCGGATTTGGCATCTGTCTGTTTCATAGCCGCCGTGTTAGAAGTTCCATTAATAGTTGTTGTAGAAATTTCTCCCATACGCTTTTTTTAAAATTTGATATGTGTTTATGACTGGTTTACAGCATAAATAACGAATACAGAAAGATAATATTTTACCGAAGATGAAATTTTGATGAAATTTTTTCACCGGGGGAAAATGTGACCAGCTATCTCGCAGTATTCAAATTTATAACGATACCCCGCCTGCAAATGTTGTGCAGATACGAAAAAACTTAAAAGCACGAAAAGGCTGTAAAGAGAACAGAATATTGATTCTGCTGCTATTTACAGCCTTTCAGGTAGTATAGTTATTGTTAATTTTTCAGACTTAACTCTTTGCTTAGCATCATCTTACGCAAATTGTTGAGGGCGTAACGCATACGGCCCAGTGCGGTGTTGATGCTTACATCAGTTACCTCGGCAATCTCTTTAAAGCTCATATCGCCAAAATGGCGCATGATCAACACTTCTTTTTGCTCGTCGGGCAACATGTGGATAAGGGCTTTAAGGTCTTTGTGGGTTTGTTCGCGAACCAGCCGGTCTTCTGTACTCTCATCATAATTTCCCAATACTTCAAAAATGTCAAAATCATCCCCATTGTTGATCATTGGGGCACGTTTCTCGCGCCTAAAATGGTCAATCACAAGGTTATGGGCAATACGTGTCACCCAGGGAAGAAACTTTCCTTCCTCGTTGTATTTTCCGGCACGTAAAGTATTGATAACTTTTATAAAGGCATCCTGGAAGATATCTTCGGCGAGATATTCGTCTTTTACTAATAAGTATATTGAGGTGTAAATTTTTGCCTGGTAACGGCGTAAGAGCTCCACCAGCCCCGCTTCATTACCTGCTACATATAGATGGATTAGATCCTGATCACTCTGCATTTGAAAATCCATAGAACACTACTTTAATAGTCTTAAATCGTGAAAAAATTAAAAAGTAGATTTTCTATCTATATGGTTTCTCCTTGCTCAGTTAGTATTTTTGTTACTTCAAATAAAGGAATTTCAAACCTAAAAAACAAATTATATTTCCAACTGTACGCTCTAATATTGCATTTAGCGTTCAATTTTAACATATTTTAACATTTGTAAAGATTACTTTAACATTTGGTTTTAAGTGATTTAGCCGCTCTAAAAGTTACAATCAATTAACTGAATTGATTTGGAAAGTGCTAAATATTTTAGGATTTTTGCAGTTCTTTAAAAAGTTCATAGTTCGTAGATCATTGTTCATGGTTTTTTAAAATCAATGAAAATGTGTGGCACTTTTTGCTATCAACTATGAACCAAGAACTATCAGCAATTATGATCAGCGAAACAGAGAAAGACCCTCAACATAACATTATCATCAAAGGTGCTAAGGTGCACAACCTGAAGAACATGGACGTGGCTATACCTAAGAACAAGCTGGTGGTGATCACTGGTATGTCGGGGTCGGGCAAGTCATCCCTGGCCTTTGATACCTTGTATGCCGAAGGTCAGCGGCGGTATGTGGAGAGCCTTTCCAGCTATGCGCGCCAGTTCCTGGGCCGGATGAACAAGCCGGAAGTAGATTATATTAAAGGCATCGCCCCGGCCATTGCTATCGAGCAAAAGGTAATCACGTCCAATCCACGCTCAACCGTTGGCACTTCTACCGAAATTTATGATTATTTAAAGTTGCTGTTTTCACGCATCGGGAAAACCTACTCACCTGTATCGGGGCAAATTGTAAAAAAGGATACGGTAACTGATGTGGTGAATTTTATCACCTCACTACCCGATGAAACACAGGTGACTATATTATGCCCATTACATCCGCACAACAACCGCAGCCTGAAGGAAGAACTCGCGGTATTGCTGCAAAAAGGTTTTGTGAGGATTGAGTACCAGGGCAAGATTGAGCGCATTGAATCTATACTGGAAGATAAGTCGATCGCGAATGACCCGTTAGAGGAGAAAGGTAAAAGTAAAAAGGCGAAAGGAGATCATGCCGTCGATCTCCACGCACCTACCACTGTCCGCATAGTGATCGACCGTGTAACTAAAAACGAAACGGATGAAACTATCAGCCGCCTTGGCGACTCGGTGCAGACAGCCTTTTTTGAAGGTAAGGGTGATTGCTATGTACGTTACCGTAAGCCTGACGAAGACGAAGAAACCGAACGCTTTTTCTGTGATCGCTTTGAATTGGATGGCATTGCTTTTGAAGAACCTACCCCCAATTTCTTTAGCTTTAACAACCCTTATGGTGCATGCAAAAAGTGCGAGGGTTATGGCAAGGTGATTGGGATCGACGAGGATTTGGTTATCCCGGATAAAAGCAAATCAGTTTACGACGGCGCAATTGCTCCATGGCGCGGTGAAAAAATGCGCGAATGGAACGAAGCTTTGGTACGGAGTGCCCTGAAGTTTGATTTTCCAATCCATCGTCAATACAACCAGTTAACTGAAGCACAACAACGATTGATCTGGACCGGTAACCAATATTTCCGTGGCCTGGATTCCTTCTTTAAAGAACTGGAAGAACAGACCTATAAAATTCAATATCGCGTAATGCTATCGCGCTATCGTGGTAAAACTACCTGCCCCGAATGTAAAGGCAGCCGTTTAAGACAGGATGCATCTTTTGTGAAGATTAATAGCAAATCCATCACCGATATTGTGTTGATGCCGCTGGACAAGGCTTATAGCTTTTTCGTAGACCTTGAATTAGACGAACGCGACCAGAAAATTGCCAAACGATTGTTAATGGAAATTACCAACCGCCTGGGATTTTTAAATAACGTTGGGCTGAGCTACTTAACACTGAACCGTTTGTCGAATACGTTGTCTGGCGGTGAGTCACAGCGAATCAACCTGGCTACTTCATTGGGGAGTAGCTTGGTGGGGTCGGTATATGTTTTGGATGAGCCGAGCATCGGTTTGCACCCACGCGATACGCAAAGATTGATAGGCGTTTTGAAATCGCTTCGCGATGTAGGCAACACCGTTTTGGTAGTAGAACATGAGGAAGAGATCATGCAGGCTGCCGATCACATCATTGACATCGGCCCGGAAGCCGGTACGCATGGCGGTGAACTCATCTTCTCAGGAACCTATGATGAAATTATTGAAGATGATAACAGCCTGACTGGCCGTTACCTTGCCCGGAAGGAAGAGATAGCCATCCCGGCACATCGCCGTAAATGGAGTGATTATGTAGAAATACGCGGTGGCCGGGAAAATAATCTGAAGCATGTGAATGTGAAGTTCCCATTGGGGGTATTGTCCGTGGTAACCGGTGTATCAGGTTCGGGAAAGACTAGTTTGGTTAAGCGCATTTTAGCGCCAGCACTGCAAAAAGCTTTGGGCAATTATACCGGCGAACAAACCGGTGCCTATGATAGCATTGAGGGCGATTATCAGAAAGTAGAGCAGGTAGAACTGGTGGATCAAAACCCTATAGGCCGTTCGTCACGATCAAACCCGGTAACTTATGTAAAAGCCTGGGACGAGATTCGTAACCTGTACGCAGCGCAACCCGCGGCTAAAGCGGCCGGATTAAAGCCGTCGGCGTTTTCTTTTAACGTAGAGGGTGGCCGTTGTGATGTTTGCCAGGGTGAGGGAGAAGTGAAGATAGAGATGCAGTTTATGGCTGATATCTTCCTGACCTGCGAAACCTGCGGAGGCAAGCGCTTTAAGCAGCACATCCTGGATGTGGCCTACCAGGATAAAAACGTATCCGATGTGCTCAGCATGACCATTGATGAGGCGCTGGAATTCTTCAGAAAAGAGCCTAAAATACTTAATAAAATAAAACCGCTAGTAGATGTTGGTTTGGGCTATGTACAGTTGGGCCAATCATCCAATACCTTATCTGGCGGCGAGGCGCAGCGTATCAAGCTGGCATCTTTCCTGGTGAAGGGAAACAATTCAAATAAAACACTCTTTATTTTTGATGAGCCGACAACAGGTTTGCACTTTGCCGATATTAAAAAACTGCTTAAATCATTTGATGCTTTGCTTGAGCAGGGGAATACCATCATCGTGATAGAGCACAACATGGACGTGATCAAATGCGCCGACTGGGTGATTGATATCGGTCCCGAAGGTGGCGACAATGGTGGCCGTGTAGTTTTTGAAGGCGTACCTGAAGACCTGATCAAAGAGAAAAATTCTTATACCGGTCAGTTTTTACTGGAACGGTTTTCCGCTCCGGGCGCTCATAAAGAAAAGCATTTTGATTGGATAGTGAAGTAATTGACAGGTATGGATATTAAACCCATCGCTCCGCCGATGTTGGTGTTGTCACCAGCCTTTTGCAAATATTTCTTATTCATGTGAAACTGCATCCCTGCGGCATGCTAAAGGATAGATGAAATATTACCAACATTTAGTGCCTACGGCGCATGTCACAATCTCAACCCGCGCCATAGGAGCCAAATGTTGGTAGAAAATAATTGAATAATGTATTCCGTGCAGTAGGTACGGTATGTGCTATTCCAAAACCAAGTCGCCCAAAGAAATATGCAGCGACAGACAGAGCTCCTGGAGCGTTTCAACGGTCAGGTCGCGCGTACCTTCCAGCCATGAACGCAAAGAGCCTATGTCCCTGCGAATGCGCAATCCCATTTCTGCTTTGGTTAAGCCCGTTTCGGCTAACAAAAGCTCCACGCGCGTTTTAATAGCTAACTGGTTTTCTACAATGTGCAGATCAACAGGACGCAGTTTATCCAAAATCCGGTCCAGAAAAGTAGGGTAATTTGGTGTTTCCATGGGTCTTTTGTTTATGTGGGTTCGATCAGTTAAATTAATAAAATTGGTTGATAGTTTGGCGGTGAAAATTGATAACAGCATAAAGTTGTAAATTGTTCAGTCCGATGATCAGATTTAAATTTGTGGAGGTAAAATATGTGTTACACAGTCTTCTTGTCCCCACCAATGTTAGTGTTGTCGGCAACGACCCAATCCATCTCATTGCGCTGATATCTGCTTTGTGGTAGGCTTTGCGGTATGTGTGCAGTAATATATTTCAACAGATTTTCACGGACATAGCACCTCAGGTCAAATGCATCGGAGGAGTTGCGGGCACTCATCAGTGCGCGGAGTTCAATGGCATGTTCCTTTGAGTCGGTCACTTGCAATACGCCGACGCGTTTATCCCAGAGTTTGGTTGTTTTGAGCAGGCGGTTCAACTCCTCACGCAATTCATCGACCGGGAAAGTATAATCGACGTATAGAAAAACCGTTCCCAATAATTGTGAGGTGGTACGCGTCCAGTTTTGAAAGGGCTTTTCTACAAAATAAGTGATCGGCAATATCAAACGGCGCTGGTCCCAGATAGCTACTACCACATAGGTGAGTGTAATTTCCTCAACACGTCCCCATTCACCCTCTACCACCAATATATCATCATACCGGATAGGTTGTGTAAAAGCGATCTGTAATCCCGCCAGGAAATTACTCAGCGATTTCTGTGCTGCAAAACCGATAATAATACCCCCGATGCCGACGCCGGTCAATAATCCCGCCCCGATCTTTCGCACACTATTAAAGCTGAGCAAAATGATAGACACAGTTACCACCACAATGATAATGATCACCACCTTGCGCACAAAAATCATTTGCGTACGTACTTTCCGCCCTTTCAGATTATCTTCAACTGATAGATCGTACTGGTGATATACGTAGTCCTCGAAAATTTTAAAGGTGCAGACAAGCAGATTGGCAAACGAGATGATAACAAGTATATCTAGGATCCTGTCCAGCGGTATATACCAAAGCTTGCTTATCTCGAGCAAAGGCGTTATGAAATTAAGCATCAGCAGCGGCACAAAAAAGTTGAGCGGAGGCCCCAGGTGTGAGATGATGGATTTGAAAAGCGAGTAGTCTTTTTTGTTTTTATAAAAGTGCAGGATAATCGTAATGATGAGCTTTAGGATAAAGCCAATAACTAGTGCCGACCCAACCACACATAGGTTCCAGGCCCACGGCTGTAATTGTTGCGACCACGATTTCAGCAATTCATCCATAGATAATCAGGTAGAGTATTCAATAAACCAACGTGGCCGGGGTGATTTTGTTTAGAATGCATTTAGGATATGAGGATAATTGAGGGTTCAATCTATGCCCTGCAATTTGAAGTCATGCGCACGAGCCCCGATCTCCAAAGTTTTATGTTCATCTGTAATAAAACTTGTTAAAGTCAAAAAAGATACCAGTAGCAGGCTGAAAGAAATTAAATGAATTTTCATAATTTAATTCTTTATTTATTTTATAAACAAAATAATATTTCTTTAATTTGAAATTATTAGAAGTAAATTTTGTTGTTGTTTTTGAAAGCTATTCGCTTGGATGCTATAACAAGTTAGTATTTTAACCTCATTTGTATGAAAAAGATTTTAATAATTGCGATTCTATTGACTGGGACAATGGCAGGATGTAAAAAAGTAAAGACCATATCTTACGCAGGTGTGTTTAAGTTAAATAAACAAATAATTAGCAATGGCAGATGGGACACTACATGGATAAAAGAGCAGGCAAAAATCTATACTGACCGGTATTACATTTATTCGGGACTCTCGGCAGACTCAAGTGTAAGATTTGGTTTTGGAACTTACGAATTGGAAGCCGGCAATACAGTTGCTGAGCACAATATTTTTAACAGTAAGGCACTCGATTCGGCTCAAATATTTGTGGTGCACGTGAAGCAAACCAATAAGGGATTTACGGGAACTGTGCCGGAATGGGCAAGGTCGGGAAGTTCTGTCTATAAATTAACAGAAGACTATTCAAAAGTCGCTTTATCTCCTGCATCTGAACTGGATGGTGTATGGGAACTGAACAAAATATACTGGGTAAAAGGAAAGGATACCATCAGGCAGCATCGAAATCAATTTAAGGTGTTTTGGCGGGGGCACTTTATGTTTATTCATCGATATCCGGTAGATCCGGTTGGTGCGCAATTGAAGAATGGGTTTGGCTATGGAAAATTTGCGTTAAAAGGTAACAAACTTATGGAAACCGAAGAAATGTCGAGTCATCCAGAGCTGATCAACAGGAATTTTCTTTTAAAAGTTACCATAAAAGGCAATGAATATACCCAGGTGTTGGATGATCCCAAAACCAATATGCAAACAACGGAAATATATAAAAGAATCAAGTCCAGCTAACTACCCGGATACCGTAGGTAACATTCTTAAGATTTATTCTTATTCAAGGAATAAAATACTGATTGGTCAGATAAATAGGACAATGTTTTTATCCAAATTATATTTTTCATTGTCTTGTATATTATTCGTAAATTTAATATACCAAATCACCTAAAAATTATTTTTATGAAACCACCAACGCATAATGTCGACATACCCCAAATGACAGCGTTTTTCCCTGACGGGTAATTGATCTGGACGCTCCATCATACCTAACACTATCAGATCGCAATAATTTTTCGTTCACCATTAAACTAAATCGACATGAAAAAGATTTTAATACTTGCGGCTTTAATAAGTTGCATAATTTTTGGATGTAAGAAAAAAGAGAAAGTGTCTCAGGCGGGTGTTTACAGACTGGACAAGCAAATGGCCAGTGGTGGAGGGAAGGATACAGTGTATAAGCGGACACAGATGAAAATTTATACCGATAAGTACTTTATGTATGCCGGCATGGCACCCGATTCTTCGGTTGGGTTTGGCGTTGGTTCTTATCACCTGGATACGGGGAACAAAATAATCGAAAGCAATATTTACAGCAGTGGCGCTCTTGATTCGTCCAGGACCTTCAATCTACTGATTACCCGTAAAGATTCCGGGTATACGCAAGTAATTCCCGGCTTAGCCGTAGTAAAAGGTGTAAAATGGGATCTGACAGAAAATTATACAAGAGTACCGGGCTCTGATACTTCGGTAATGGATGGTTTGTGGAAACTGGATAAAGTGTTCTGGGTAAAAGGCAAGGATACCACAAAAGGCAATCAAATCCAGTATAAAATATTCCAGGGCGGTCATTTTATGTTCGTGCACCGTTATCCGCTGACTGAGGGCGGGAAATCGATCTTTAAAAATGGTTTCGGTTACGGGACATTTAGCTTCAAGAGAGATACTTTGACCGAAGAAGAAGAATGGTCGAGTCACACGGCGCTGGTTGGGCATAGTTTTTCTATCAAGATATCCATGAAAGGAAGAGATGAATACTCACAAGTGATTGATGATAAGAAAGCCGGTGAACAAACTACTGAAATATATAAGAGGGTGCAGTAAAATTTAATATGTCATTGCAGGAGTAATACCATGTCGCCCTGCAATGACAATTTGTTAGTTGAACTGACGGTTCTTTTTCATCACAAAACCGGATAATAATGTCAATATGGCTGCCGTTAATGTGATGGAGGCTGCAAATGGAAAGAAGTATATAAGCTCATCTATGCCCCAGGCCACCAAAGCAACTCCAACAGCATAGACGATTTTCTTCGCAAGGTTTGCGCTACGGCTTGTTTCTCCCGAAACGAGCCACAAGACAATGGCGATCAGGAAAAGCGCTATCGAACTGGCGTAACCGAAGCCATCGTAAAAATCACCCAAAGAATGCACGGTGCCCATAAACGGGAATTTATGACCAGTCATTCCGTCAACTATGGCTTTATAAACAGGGTCTGGTGCTTGCTTCCATGTACCAAACCCAAAAGTATGCAGCACCGAATGAATGAAAATTAATATTGCGGCGATTCGCAACAAGATCTTAGGTTTCATGATTGGTTTTTTACTGCAATTTACCTAGTGAATGGTCAATAGTCAATAGCGAGTGGTTGATTATGTTAAGTGGTTGATTGGGTTAAGCAGTTGTTGTTTGGTTGATAAATCGCGATAACTCATCATTGACTATTCACCACTCACCACCTCACTCACTCCTCAACGTCTTCACCGGATTGGTTAACGCTGCTTTTATCGCCTGGAAGCTGATCGTAATAAATGCAATAATAATTGACATTCCTCCGGCCAGCACAAATACCCACCAATTGATGCCGATTTTATAGGCAAAGTCCTGCAGCCATTGGTGCATAAAGTACCACGCAACAGGTGATGCGATCACGATGGACAGCAACACCAGCTTCAGGAAATCTTTAGTTAACAAGCCGACCAGGTTGCTCACGCTTGCGCCTAATACTTTGCGTACGCCTATCTCGCGTGTGCGAACCTGTGCTGTATAGGCAGCCAGACCCAGCAAGCCCAGGCAGGAAATAAATATGGTAATGGCTGCGAAATCTGTAAAGAGGGTGCCTTCGCGTTGTTCGCCTTGATAAATGTTATCAAATATATCATCCAGGAAGGCGTAACTGAATGGATATTCACCATTGTATCGCTTAAACTGTCGCTCCGCAGCAGCGATAGCCTTTGGCGCGTCATGTGCAGTGGTTTTTATATATATCTTATTTAATTCCTTTGGAACAAACCAGAACATGGAAGGTGCGATCTTCTCTTTCATCGAGTCGTAATGAAAATCTTTCACCACGCCGATGATGGTTCCGTCAATTTCCTGCATGCGAAAGCGTTTACCTACCGGATTTTTGATTCCCATTTCCTTTATGGCGGCTTCATTCAATATAAAATGGGCCGTATCATTTTTTGCACCGGTGAATGATGCGCCGTCAACCATCTTCATTTTGAAGAAAGAAACCAAATCTTTATCAACAACAATCGGGTGAATGATAATATTCTGTTTTGGGTCTTTGCCATCCCAATCGACATTCCCGGTGAAGCCCTGAAATCGTACTATATTTTGGTTTGAGCGGGTTACATCCAATATGCCCGGTTGCTTCATTAGCTCTGCCCTTGCAGCATCATAGTGGTTTGCCATGTCCCGCATCCAGAAGGTAAGGACATGTCCCTTATCGTAGCCAACGCCTGTTGTGCGTATATAGTTAAGCTGGTTGGTGATGACAATGGTACCAATGATCAGGATAATCGAAAATGAAAACTGGATTACCACCAGTATTTTACGGAACAACACGTCACCCAGGCTTGCCGATATCTTGCCTTTTAACGCCTTCAGCGGTTCAAACGAGGAAAGCAATAGTGCCGGATAAATACTGGATGCTGTTAATGTACCACCGATAGACAGAAACAACACAAGCCAGATATGATAATCGCCAAGGTTAAGGCTCATTTCTTTACCGGCTATCTGGTTAAATGCCGGCATTAAAACAAAGATCAGTCCCACGGCCAACAGAGCAGCTAATGCGAACAACAGGGCCGTTTCGATGATAAACTGTAAAAATAATTGCGTTTTCCCTGCACCAATAATTTTGCGCATGCTGATCTCTTTTGATCGGAGCATGGAGCGCGCCGTAGACAGATTTACATAGTTGATGCAGGCGATCGTCAAGGTAAGTATGGCAATGACAATAAATATGCGAACAGTGGTGATGCCCCTGTCGCTCAGATCGGCGTTGTACAGGTGCATTTTTGAAAGCGGCAGCAGCAGGTAATCGGCGTCAGTGTCGTCGGGTTTGTGCGCCAGATGCACCTGGGTAATTTGTTTAGCGAGCTTCTTGATATTGGCCCCCGGTTTGATAAGCAGGTAGGTTTGATAATTAAAGAACCTGAAATTATTGCTCATATCGTTCTTTTGAGCAAGCATCATCTTAAAATGCAGGCTGATCGGCGTGATCATATCGTACTGTAAGCTGGAGTTTTTAGGGAAATCGTTAATAACCCCGCTTACCGTAAAATTCTCCTTGTTGTCCGCCACGATCACCTTGCCTATCGGATCGGCATCGCCAAAGAATTTATGGGCCGTTGTCTGTGTAATTACTATTGAATGATCATCGGTAAAGGGTTTCTCGGAATCGCCTTTCATCAAATTAAAATCAAACACCGTGAAAAAGGATGGATCAGCATAAACTACATTCTCATCGCCAAAAACTTTATCCCGGTATTTATACAGCGAGTAATCATAGTTGCCTGTGGTGCGCACATAATCCTTTACTTCCGGAAGCTGTTGTTTCGAGAATGGCCCTATTGGTGCTACACCGATCTGAAATATCTGCCGGTTAGCACCCGTTCCACCCCAAAGCTCCAGCCGGTAAATGTTTGCCGTCTGTTTATGAAAACTGTCAAAACTTAATTCATCCTGCACCCATAACAAAATGAGCATGCCCACTGCTAACCCGATAGTTAAACCAGCAATGTTAATGGCTGAATAAAACTTATTACGCAGCAAATTTCTCCAAGCAGTTTTGATATAGTTTCTTAACATGGCGAGCGATTTTAATAGTGATCATTCAAGCTTCCCAGGGCGTGATAATAGAAGCTTATTTCGCCTTGCGGATGTAAAGATTTCCGAATGTGGTTTTCATTAACAACTGCGGACCGCCGCCGTTGATCTTGCCATATACCCAGTCTTCGATCTTCACACTGTACATCCCTTTGTTACTGCTGCGGGTAACCTCAGGTTTACGTATATTGTCGGTATTCACGTCAAAATCGGTAAACACATCACCGCGGTCTGATTTTAGTTTCACATTGGCTTTCAAAGAGGCCGGGAAGGTAACGTCTACATTTCCGTTCAGGGTAGAGTAGGCCATAGCCGCTTTGGGATCGATCGACTTAAAGGTTACGATCACATTGCCATTGATAGTATTGGCCACTACAGAGCCTGATATATTGGTCAGTTTGATAGCACCGTTCACATTACTTACTTCCAGGTCGCCGTTAAGATTGCTGCCGCTTACATTGCCATCGTTTACTGTGCCGAATTTGAAATTACCTTCGTTCATCGGAACTTTTATCACCAGGTTGGCTGCTCTGCCCGCTGTGCCATGAACTACCACTTCATTGCTGTGCTCTTCGGCCTGTACATCAGCATTATTGCCGGTGTTTATGCGGTGCATGCCACTTCCGTGTTCTTCATGGTGCTTGTCGCTTGTAAACACTTCCACTACAATGTCTTTACCCTCATACCCGTTCACGGTGATGGATCCATCCACCAGGTGGGCTTCCAGTTTAAAAGGTTTGCCCGGGGAGCTCAATGGCACTACCAATTGCTCTTTTGCTGTTTCCTGGGCCCAAGCATTCGCACTTAGAAACATCGCAATTGCCAGGGTACTTATAATTCTTGTCGTCTTCATTTTCTGTTATTTAGTCTTGCTTTTTAATATATACGTTCCCGTTAAGGGTCTCAAATTTGAATGTCTTGCCTCCCGTGCCGAAGCGTATGTCGGAGTTCTTACTAAGCTTGTAGGTGGTAGTGCTGCCGCTTTTATTTTCAGATTTAGTGATCCTGCTTGGCATTACTTCTACGTTCTGGAAATCGGTATAAAACTGCCCGTTCATGCTCTTGAAGGATACATCGGCAGCCAGACTGGCAGGATAGGTAACTCTTAATTCGCCATTGATGGTGTAATAGGATGAAGCGTCAGGCGGTACAGCCAGGTAATTTATCGTTACACCACCATTTACCGTATGCGCCCTGGTGGTTCCTTTGGCATTAACAATGTCGATCTTACCGTTCACATTGTTGATCTTTAAAGTACCATATACATTTTTTACAAAAAGATCGCCGTCGTTTACTGTCGATGCATCCAGGTCGACATTATAAGGCACCTTTACTATGAATTCCAGTTTTACACGGTATTCAATATGGCGATGGTCATCCCAATGGCGGTTATACTGATGCGGTTTGGTGTTCCAGGGCTCGCCGAGGTAAGCTATAATACTGTCCGGCTTTTGTTCAAACTCCAGTTTGAATTCTTTTTTCCCTTGCTCAACAGTTTCTTTATCATCAGCTGATATCGTTTCATCAATCTCCATTAGGATTTTGTTGCCTGAGTAGCCTTCCACCTTTACCGGGCCGAAGAGATTATAAATGCCTACCATGCCTTTCTGGTAGTTAAACTCCTTGCTGATATGGGTTTTATATTCCTGCGCTGAGGCGGAAAATTGGGCAAAACAAAGGCCCAGCCCGGCTAAAACGGGTATTATTAATCGTTTCATAAATTCTTTATTTTAAATGAGTTGTGTTATGGTTTGCTTGATCTTATCCCTCACGCCCGGGTTAAGATCTTTTTGTTTTAACAAGTCTTCGAATGATTTAACCGATCGTTTTTCCTGCAGTTTCAACATCACATCGGCAATGGCCAATTGCATAATGGGCGAATCCTGCTTTTCGATAGACCTGATCAAACCTTCCCTCACTTCCGGGTGATTGGCAAGGTGTGACAGCGCATCCAAAGTACTTAAACGAACGTTCACATTCGGGTCGTTATTCAGCGTAGCTAATAAAGCATCGATCACTTCCTTATCGGCATGTTTGATTTCGCTGGTATAGCTTACGCCTCTTATTCTTTCAGATGCCGACGGGTTCTCCAGCAAGGCCAGCATCATCGTTTGCTTCAATTCATGAACCTGCGAACTTAGCGCCTGCAATTGTTGCTCCTGCTTACCGCCTTTCCCGGAAGAGAACAGCAAGTAGCCCAATCCGAAACCTACCAGCACAATTATTAAGCTGTAAGCCAGCGGCCAGCGGGTTTGCAGCTGCCACACTTTTGCAAATTGCTCACGAATGCTGTCCCAAACGCCCGGTTTTGCATCCTCAACCGATTCTTTATAAGTATCCAGCATCGCCTGGAACTTTACGCGAATATGTGATGATGGCTCCGGGGTTTCTATTTCGGCCATCATATCCCAAACCTCTCTCAGTCCCGTCAGCTCTTCGCTGCAGCCGGGACATTCGGCCAAATGTTTTTCCAGCCCCGCCTGTTCGGTGGGGGTAAGCTCATTGTTCAATAGCCCGATCAGTTTGTCTTCATATTTTTCGCACTTCATCTCTTTCAGTTTTAACGTTCCATTTTGCTGTAAATACTCTTCAGCTCCTGCATGGCCCGGAATGCCCTTGTTTTTGCAGCCACCTCAGATATACCCAGTATCTGCCCAATCTCGTTGTATTTCAACTCCTGCAAGCGGTTCAGTGTCAATACCTCGCGGTGATCTTCGCTCAGACTGGCAATCGCTTTATATAAAGCTGCTTTATCCTGTTTCTTTTCCAGGAGCTCATCAGCACTCACTCCGCCCGGCAGCCTGTCCTCCATTTCTTCGGCCGGAAGTTGCTGTACCTTATTTTTATTCTTTTTGGCCTGATCCTTCAGCGTATTGCGCGCTATCTGGAACATCCAGGCCACAAATTCACCCTGCCCGGTAAAGGTGTGCCGGTATTTCAGCATTTTATAAAACACATTCTGCACCATATCCTCACTTGCCTCACGCTGATACGTCATGTGAAACAGGAAACCATAGAGTGAACGGTGATGTCGCTCGAACAGTAAGCCCATTCTATCCAGGTCCCCGGCTTTCACCCGGAGCATGATCGCATTATCGCTAAGTGAATTCAAACAGCCTGTTTGTTATAATTTTATATTGGAGACTTCTGAAAAAAAAATTGGTTACAGAAAATCGGCACTTTTTAAAATTAAGAAGATTACACAGGAATAATCGCGAAACTTTCACTAATTAAGCTTGTTCTTCAGGTTGTTATCTGTTATGGATGGCCTAACTTTGTTTAAATCAATCATCACACTTATGGATCATATCGTAAAAATAATTTCGACAGAATACGTTACTCACGATGTAAAGCATTTGGTTGTTGAAAGGCCCGCAGGTTTTGAATTTGTGCCCGGTCATGCAACCGACCTGTCGATCAATGAAGAAGGCTGGAAAGATAATAAGCACCCTTTTACTTTTACAGGTTTGATAAAGGCACCGCACCTGGAGTTTACCATCAAGATATACCCGAACCCGCAAGGTGTTACCCATCATTTGAGCCAATTAGGCCCTGGCGATGAATTGATCATCAGCGACCCCTGGGGAGCAATAGAATATAAAGGCCCCGGTTATTTTATTGCCGGCGGGGCGGGTATTACTCCCTTTATTGCGATACTGCGCGACTTATACAAAGATGGAAAGGTGGCTGATAATGTATTATTTTTTTCCAATAAAACGGATCAGGACATTATTCTGAAAAGCGAACTGGAATTGATGCTGGGGAAAAAAGCTCATTTTACTATCACCAGGCAGCCAGACAGTAAGCATGATCAGCGCAAGATCGACAGTGATTTCTTAAAAGCCGAAGTAACAGACTTCAGCAAGCATTTTTATATATGCGGCCCTGATGAAATGGTTCTGGCGATCAACGAAATATTGGTTAAGCTGGGCGCCAAAACCGATGCGCTCGTGTTCGAAAAATAAAAAGGAATATATGGAAGGGCTCATGATTACAGTCATGAGCCCTGTCTTTTTTAGGCAAACTGACCCACCTTATAAGTGCCCGCAGTAGTGCGGAAGGCAATATTGATCCGGTTATAGCAATTGATGGTTATGGTTGCTATAGTCAGGTCGATCAATTCTTCTTCTGAAAACTGAGCCCTTGCGATTTCATAATCAGAATCGCGTACATGACCATCAGTAATGTTGGTAACAGCCTCGGCCCAGCCGAGTGCCGCACGTTCGCGGTCGCTGTAAAATGGGGCTTCTCTCCAGGCGTTCATCACCAATAATCGCTGCTGGCCTTCACCTTTGGCCAATAAATCTTTAGAGTGCATATCGAGGCAAAAAGCACAGCCGTTTATCTGTGATACCCTGTAATAGATTAGGTTCTGCAATTCCTGTTCTATCATTGAGTTTTTTAAATAAGTGCCTAAACTATACAATGCGCTTAGCGCTTTCTGGCCTTTATGAAAGGCATTAATTCTCGGTTCCATGTTGTTTTTATTATAAGTTGATATTTGAATTTATACCCTATCAACTGATAGCCTCGCGGAAATTGGACATGGAATAGAAAAAAAATTGCAGCTATTGTACCTGAAATTGACATGATCGGCGCTTGGCCGTAAGTGGGTAACTCTTAATGGCTTATTTGTCCACCCGATAAACGAGCAATGCTGCGGATTTACCATCTGTTGCTCTTGCCGTGAGTAAAAACAAGCGTAATTCGGGTACCCAAAGCGAAGTGCGCGCCCCGCTCCTGGTGGGGATGTTAGCTACTCGTTTGTAAGAAGTAGCGCCGGTTTGCTTAAAAATATCTATTGAACCGCCACCGCCGCTTATTAGAATTTGTTTGGTTCTTTCGTCCCAATAAAAATCATCTACATCGCCTACCATTCCTGAACTGAAAATCTCTTTACCAGAGCGGCTATCAAATACCTTCAAAGCAGCGGGTATGCGATACCCAACCATGATACGATGTTGAACCGAATCATAAGCCATTGGAAAATTGGCGCGGGGAAGAAATTTCTTCCATTGTGCAACAAGCTTGTTTGTTTTAAGATCAGCCACGCCAATCATTCCTGAGCCAGGCAGGTTTATCCAGATCTTGCCTTCTTTGGCATCTAATTGAAAAGATTCCGGATGTGCAGGTAAAGCAATATCAACTATCTTTTTGTGTGTCGCTGCATCAATAATTCCAATGCCGCCGCTGCCATAACCGACATAGATTCTGTCTGAACTCGCGTCATAACGCACGTCATCAGCATCGTCATCATATTTTATTGATCCTGCTTTCTGCCAGGTAGTGGTATTGTAGAAAGTACATTCGCCTGTGCCTCCGTTAGCTATAAATAATTCGTGATATTTGGGGATATAAGCAACACCCTGCGGTTCACTCAATCCGGTAATGCTGTGTAATATCTTTCCGCTTTTCAGATCAACCACTTCCACGGTATTATTACCAAGCGCCGCGACATAAGCTACCTGCTCTTTAAGATTGATGTCTAAATGATCGATGCGGCCTTTAACGCCGGGTAGTGATATTTCTTTTTCAAGCTTGAGTGCTTTTTGCCCATAGCTACTATTCTGAATGCATGTGCATAGGCAGAACAAGAATGCGATCAATCGGGAATTAGCGTTTTTCATGATGGTTTACTAAATTAAATCAGAATTCTGTATTTATCTTGTCGTAATATGAAATGGATCACAAGAGAAAAACCCAAAATAGACCGTATTGCTTGCCCCTGGTTAATAAAAAGGTTTATTGATCCCGATGGAGAAATCATTTATGTTCCCTATTCAGAAGTATTAGAAAAAGCCGCCACTCTAAACGCCATACCTTTTGATTTGCCCGGTGTAGAATACAGCCATTATGAAGATCGATGCACTTTTGATTATTTCTTAAAAAAACATCAGTTAAAAGACCCTGCACTTCATCGCATTGCGGCGATAGTGCGCGGTGCTGATACCGATAGACATGATTTTGCACCGCAAGCTGCCGGGCTCGAAGCCATCTTCTCGGGGTTGGCATACAATAATAAAGATGATCATGAGCTATTGGAATTTGGCATGATAATTTATGATGGTTTGTATAGCTGGGCAACACATCTATTTAAAAGGAAGCATGCGCAGGATACGCCCGTCGATCAGCTTCTTTTACAGGTTTATCATCAGTACCTTAAACAAGCGAAAGGCAAAAAAGCACCGGCATGGGCCAGTTCATTAAAAGAAATGATACAGGATCAATTGGATACCCATATGAGCCTGAGTTTGCAGCAGGCATCTGAAGAATTGGAGATTAACCCGGCATATCTTTCACGGGAGTTTTCGAAATATTTCGATAACCTGAGCTTTGGAGATTATATGCGAAAAATGCGTATTCAAAAAGCTATCGAATTAATGGATGCCACTGATTATTCACTTACCGAGATTGCTTACCTCACCGGCTTTTCAGACCAAAGCCATTTCAACCGGATATTCAAAAAGCAGACTGGAGAAAACCCTTCAACCTATAAGAAAAATAGCCAGAAAAGTAAAAAGAGTACAAATAGTTAAATCTGTTCTATTTAAATAGTTGTAGGTGCTATAATATTGTTCTGCCATGGATGAGCGCAGATATACTTTAAGCCAGCTAGTAGTTTACTTTCTGAAATTGGGAACCTGGGGCTTTGGCGGCCCTGTTGCCCTGGTTGGCTATATGCACCGTGACCTGGTTGATGACAGGCAGTGGCTCACCGAAGAAGAATACCGGGAAGGGCTCGCGTTGGCGCAACTTGCGCCCGGTCCCTTGGCTGCGCAATTGGGTATTTACATCGGTTTTGTACATTATGGTTTGCTGGGTGCGACATTGGTTGGGTTAGCTTTTGTGCTGCCGTCATTCATAATGGTAGTGCTGTTGGGCGTGCTTTATCGAATGTATAGTGGCCTTGCATGGATGCGCGAAGTATTTTACGGGGTAGGGGCGGCAGTTATAGGTATAATCTCTATCAGTGCCTATAAGCTGACTATAAAATCTGTCGGCAAGATCAGCTTTGAGGCGGTGAAAACCAATTGGTTATTATGGTTGTTTTATCTCATTGCGGTCGCAGCTACTGTTATCACGCAGCAGGAACAAATTTTTCTGTTTATTGGTTGTGGTCTTTTGTATATGATCATCAAAGCGCCACCGGCCTGGTTAAAAAAACCAGCAACGCTACCGGTATTTCTACTGGCGGGAATCGGTTTCTGGACCTTCTCAAAGGACACTTTAATCAAGATTGGCTTGTTTTTCCTCAAAGCCGGAACCTTTGTTTTTGGCAGCGGCCTGGCTATTGTTCCTTTTCTGCATGCCGGAGTAGTAAACGATTACCATTGGCTCAATGAATCGCAATTTGTAGATGCTGTTGCTGTGGCTATGATAACACCCGGACCGGTGGTTATTACTGTAGGTTTTATCGGGTATCTTGTTGCCGGGCTCCCGGGAGCTGCTGTGGCTGCGCTGGCTACTTTTCTGCCTTGTTTTTTGTTTACGGTTATTCTGGCCCCCCATTTTAAAAAGATCGCCAAAAATAAAAGTGTTAAAGCGTTTGTCGATGGAATTACAGCTGCGGTTATAGGCGCATTGGTAGGATCGGTAATTATTATAGCCACACGGTCGATAGTTGATATCCCGACAGCAATTATTGCGATATGTGCCGTGTTGCTTCTGGTTTATACAAAAAAAATACAGGAGCCGTACATAATATTAGCAGCGGCCGTGGTTGGACTTTTGATAAAAGGCATTTAAACATACAGCTATGAAATGGATAACGCGCGAGCGACCCAAGATTGACAGGATAGCTTGTCCCTGGCTGATCAAAAATTTTGTAGATCCCGCTGCAGAATTTATTTACGTTCCCAGGGAACAGGTATTTGAGAAAGCAGGAGAGTTAAATGCTGTACCCTATGATATCCCCGGTGCAGCGTATTCACACGAGGGGGAATATTGCACTTTCGATTATATCATCAGAAAACATCATTTAGATGATCCGGCGCTGCAGCAGCTGGCTCTGATTGTCCGCGGCGCAGATACTGATCGTTTTGACCTGGCGCCACAGGCAGCGGGTTTATGGGCTATATCCGCGGGATTGTCCTATAATGTTAGGGATGATCAGGAGCAACTTGTTTTTGGACTAAAACTTTATGATGCTTTGTATAGTTGGGCTAAATATGTGCAAAGCGAAAGACACACCTGGAACCCTGTCTAATAATAAAAACCAATTAACTATCTGACAAAATAAAACAGAAACATAATGAAAAACGACAGTAATTCTATTAACCGCAGGACGGTACTAAAAGCCGGAGCCCTGCTGGTTGGCACCGGCTTGCTTGATCTCACCAAAGCAGAAGCTTTGACTTTAGGTTCTGCTAAAACACCCGCATTAACACCCGCTGAGATAACAGGAATTGAAGCTGCCATTGGCAAAAAGGGGAGTTACAAAGAAGCCGAGTCGACTTACACGATACCGTTACCGCGCAATGATCTTAAGGTCACCCTAAAAGGGGAGTCGGTGCCTATTTCTTTTGGCTTTGGCGGCTGGGTATCTATTAAGAGAACGCTGGATGGTAAATCAGCAATGTTAATGGGCGATAACGTTTTGCTCCAGGAAGAAGTCAACCCGCTAATTACTGCTGCCCAAGCCGCAGGATTGGAAGTTGGCGCAATCCATAATCACTTTTTTTATGAGGAACCGCGTATATTCTATATGCACTTGCATGGCATGGGCTCGCCCGAGGAATTGGCTAAGAAATATGCACAGGCCATAGCCGATACAAAGATAAATCCCAAAAACCAGCCCCCCGCCGGACCGCCGCCGGCAAAAACAGGTAAGGACATTTTTGATGTGGCCAAATTAAATGAGATCATAAAGTATGAAGCAACGATCAACGGCCCGACCATCAAATACACCATTGGCCGGCCCGATTTATCCGTTACGGCCATGGGCACAGAAATGACTACCAATATCGGTTTGAATACCTGGGCATCGTTTTGCGGTTCGATGGACAACGCACACATTGCAGGGGATGTTGCCATGCTGGATCATGAGGTGAACGCGGTAATTAAAGCATTTCGGGCCAACAATATCGAAGTCGTTGCAGTACATAGCCATATGCTGGGCGACAAGCCGAGTATCAAGTTTCTTCACTATCTCGGTGCCGGTCCTGCGGTTGACCTTGCGAAAGCTTTCAGGCAGGCATTAGACCAATTGGGAAAGAAATCGGCGATGAGCAATATGAAAATGTAAATAAACGAGCCGCTAAGAAAAAGAGGCTTTTAGATTTACCTGAAAGCCTCTTTTGTTTTCAGGGGTTCGCGGATTAATCCAGGGTCTTATAAATACCCTTGATCTGGTGCGCCCATACATCCAGGTCGAAAGCTTTCTCTACGTAAGCTTTTTGATCGTTGACTATTTGCTTTTTTTTGTCATCGCTTAATGCTTTAAGAGATAACATGGCATTCCGCAAGCCGGCGACGTCTTCCGACTCAAACATATAGGTATGTGGTATATTAAGCGTCTGTGGTCCCGGGATATTGCTGCTGATAATCGGCCTTTCGCAATAAGCTGCTTCTACTAATGCATTGCAAAAGCCCTCTTCACGTGCTGCTGAAATAAAGTAATCGCTCAGGTTATAATAAGAACCAATATCATCCCTGGGTTTAAGGATCCTGAGCCATCCGGGAATTTCCCCGAAGCGGCCTTTGATCTTTGATTCAATGATGTCCCTGTTTACCGATAAGCTAAGCAGCAGGAAAACATCATGGCCTTGTTTTACCAAACCATCCGTTGCCTCCAACACAATATCAACACCTTTTCTATAATAATCGAACCCAAACATCAGGAATACGGTAGCGCTCAAGCTAATATTAAAATCTTCTCTGCTTAACTTTTCGTATTTATTTAGGCGGTTAAAATCGATAGCATTGGTAACATGGGTTACCTTGCCGTTCTTAAGCTTGAAATTTTTGCGATATTCAATAGCGACGGATTCACTGCAGCCAATGTACAGATCGACATGATTCAGCGCTTTTCTTAAGCTCTCGCTCACAAAACCTCTTGGCCTATCATGGTTTCTTAAATGACGTATAATGACAAGCTGTCTCCTATAAAGCATCTTGACAACTTTAAACATGGAAAATTGCCTGGTGCCCGCAAAATGGGCATGGACATATTTGATATGGTGTTTGGTGACAATTTTTTTGATCGTGAGTATATCCTGATAAAATTTACCGCTCAAAAAATAGATATTTTTACCTTCATCAATTAGCCCCCGGACCCATTGAATATCAGATACGTCTTCATGAAATAAATAGACCATATCGACAGCATCGTTCTTTAGGGTTTGTTCAAGCCTCAGCAATGATTTAAAGAAACTTCCTCCATAGGGTGATCTGAAACACAGAAACTGAAGAACGTTTTTTGACGAGTTCATTTAGAATTGAAAAATTTGATTTTAGTTAAACAATAACACTTGTTATCTTTTCATTAAAGGTTTAATTGTAAACGATATGCAGGATTGTTTCCGGCACTAAAGGCAGAGCTGCCCTCTAAAGGAATCAAATTCGTAAAGTACAGATGGAGAGATAATGATCATGATAATTTATTAATTGCCATGACGGCTTAATATTAAATAACCGTGGTGTTAACCGCCAAACAACCAAAATAAACAGGATAATTACAAAAAATTGAGCTGTAAACTGTATAAAGTCATTGAAAGTCTTTTTCTGTTCAATAGTAGTTTTATCCAGAAGCTTTATAAGGCTTACATTATCGACTTTTGAATAGAGGACTTCAACCTTTCTCTTAAATGGAGAGAGAGCTTGTATGTGGGATTTTTGGAATCCGTGAGTAGAGTTCTTTAAAAAGGATATATGTGAAACAGCAGCCAAAAAATAAAAGGAAGCTACAATCAGCACTGAAATATTTATAACAATATTATTTTTATAACGGCCCATTTATAAAATTGGCTACAAAATAGAAAAATAATTAATCCTGTGCAAACAAATTAAAGTTGTGGTTATATCGATGTCAATGAAATGTTTATTTATGAAGAGCATTAATATCTGTTTTTACGGAATAATATACTATATGTTATAGTAGAACTAAGCTTATTACTAAATTTCTTTGTTTACGCAAACGTTTGATATTAAAAACCAAAGAAACTTGCTCTCTCTTTTTTCTATGTTTGAGTTATGAGGAAAATTATTGTGATCATTTTAATTATCGGCGGCTTCTCATTTTCTCTTTCGGCGCAGCATTTGGCAAAAAAAATTTTGAATGATAAGAATCTTGACACGGTTCATTCCCGCGCAACCCAGCTTTTAAGTAAGGGCTTTAATGCCGGTGACGGTTATCCGCAGGTATGGATACGTGATTTTAACACCTTTATTCAAATTTCCTGTAAAGTGTATAGCGCGGACACTATCCGCAAAAACCTGCTAACGTTTCTTAAATTGCAGCAACCTAACGGCGAAATTGTAGATGGTTATGTGCTTAAAGGGCACGTTACGTGGAATGACCCTAATATTTATACTTCTGCAGCGGATACCGGCCACGTAGGTTTTAAGAACACCGTAGAGACTGACCAGGAAACGTCTTTAATACAGGCATTTGCAAAATATATAAATATTACGGGCGACAGGTCAATTCTCGATGAAATGATTGCGGGAAAAACAGCTAAACAGCGCCTGGAGCTTTCTATTGCTTATCTCTTAAAAAACAGGTATTCCCAAAAATATCAACTATTGACCGGCGCAACTACCCAAGACTGGGGCGACGTGCAAATAGAAGGCGGGGCTGTTGTAGATGTCGACGCCAATACGCATTGGGCAATAGATATTTATGACAACGCCATGTTTGTGATCGCGTTAAAAGACATGGCGGGATTTTATCAGAACCCTGCCGACCGCCAAAAATGGCTGAGGTTAAAGAATGTTACAGCTAAAAAGACCAAGCAATACCTCTGGGATTCAATTAAGCATAAATTTATACCTCACCTGTATTTAACTACGTCGCCTTTTCCGGCTTCTTTTAATGAAAACAATATCTATTTTCATGGAGGTACCGCGGTGGCGATAGAAGCAGGCCTGTTAAATAAACAGGAAATAAAACTGGTTAACCAAGATATGGTTAGAAATGTTTCCTTATCAGGCGCTCCGTCCATCGGGTTAACACTTTATCCAATATATCCGGAAGGAATTTACAAGAATTCAACAGCTTCCAAACCATACATTTATCAAAATGGCGGCGATTGGGCCTGGTTTGGAGCAAGAATGATCCAGCAATTGGTCAGAAATGGATATGCTGAAGAAGCATATGTCGAACTGCAACCTATGATCGCGAGGACATTAAGAGATAAACATTTTTATGAATGGTATAGCAGGGACAATAAACCCAACGGCTCATCCGATTTTAAAGGTTCGGCGGGAGAATTGGCACTAGCTATTGAAGCATTAAAAAATTGGGCTAAAAATCATTCTGATCAATAAGGATGTCAGTAAAGGGCGGGGTATTGTGATTTTTATTTTCAAAATCGGGCAAATTGATCTGGCGCAAACGTGCAAACAATAATATTTACAAGTATAGGATGGTTGGGTGTGGCATTGTGCACCATTGGATATCTTTTATTAAGTATGAAAGCGATCAAAGCAGAATCCTGGGCATTCCAGGCGTTCAATATTGTCGGCGGGCTTTGCCTGTCCGCAACTGCTGTTAACTCGCAAGACATTCCAAATGCAGCCGCAAATTTGCTGTGGATGTTTATTGGTGTGTATGCACTTGGACAGCGGCTAAGAAACCGCTAATTGCGGGATCCCTAAAACTTCATAAGCTTTCTGCTTGTAATAACCCAGCCGCTGTTCATAAGCTTTTGCATCACCTTCCAAGGAAAGGTAAAAGTAGGCACCATCTACCAATACAAATATAAGGTCGGCCGCAGACTGAGGCTTTTTAATCGAGAGCAAGCCATTTTCATTACATTGTTCTATAATCGCCGCCAAGCCCTGTCGCAACGAATCCAGGATGAGCTTATACTTTGCTTTGATTTTCTCTTCCCTAAAAGACAGCGCGTAAAAAGTATAAAACAGGCAATCGTCAAAAAGCAGGTTCCATTTCTTGGAGAATAGCATTTCAATTGTGTGCTGCAGATTTTCTAAAGTTGCTTGTACCTGATCTTGAATAGTATATATTTCCAGGTACTTGTCCAGGATATGATCGATGAGCGAGTAAGTGAGATCTTCTTTGGTTTCGAAATAATGCAGAATCAAACTTGGGTTGATATCCATCACCTTAGCTATTTTGGCTATAGAAGTATTTTCATAACCCTCTTTTTTGGCTACTTCATAAAATACCTTAATTATTTCGAGTTGTCTTGTTTCCTTAATACTTTTCCGCCCCATTTTTTGCGCGTTTTATAGCGCAAACTACTAAAAAGAAATCTATGAAATAAATTTTTAATAAATTGATTGATCATTCAATCAATTTATTAATTTAGGGCTAACATAATGGTAACATTATAACAGCACCTTAGCCACGATTTAGATAATACACATACTATAATACTACATACAATATAACATATAGAATTAGATAGATATCCTCGTCTAACAATGAAAAAGTACTATTTATATGGTTTATTGACGGTGCCTTAGTGTCATTTGTACAATACTACCTACAATACTACATATAGAATTAAGTACAATAAAATCTTTATCCAATAATGAAAAAAAACATACTATTTATCTGCTGCATGTTTCTTGTAGCAATGGGTTTTGCACAGGGCATCACCGTAACAGGTGTGGTTTCTGACGCAAAAACAAAAGAGACGCTTCTGGGCGTTAACATTAAAGTAAAGGGCACCAATTTGCGTACCGCCACAAACAAAAATGGTGCATATACGCTCACTGATTTGAAACCAGGCGCCGTGCTGGTTTTTTCTTTTATGGGATATAAGCCGGTAGAAACGGCACTAAATGGGCGGACAAAAATTGATGTATCCCTGGAGGATGATTTTGGCAACCTGAACGAGGTTGTTGTGGTTGGGTTTGGTACCAAGAAAAAGATCGATATCACCGGCGCTATTGACCAAATTTCAGGAAAACAGCTTGAATCGCGTCCTATCGCCAACATTGCGCAGGGGCTGCAAGGTCTTAGTCCTGGTCTTAATATTATCTATCCAGGGGGAGCGCCAGGTACTGTGCCAACCATCAATATCAGGGGGTTTACTTCCATCAACGGTGGCTCACCATTAGTTGTAATTGATGGTATCCCGGCATCCAGCAACGATGATTTGTTGAGATTAAACCCTGCCGATGTAGCATCCATCTCTATATTACGCGATGCTGCATCAGCCGCTATTTACGGAGCAAGGGCCTCTTTCGGAGTAATACTGATTACGACCAAACAAGGCGTTGCCGGTCACAATACCATTAGCTATAATGCCTTAACATCATGGGCAAAGCCGACCATATTACCGCAACCGATTACTGATCCCTACATCTACACAAAGGTGCTCGAAACCGCTACAAATAATACGCCGTGGACTTATGTAAATTATAGCGACGAACAATTCAAATGGGCCAGAGAGCGGTCAGACAATTCATCCCTTCCGGACACAAGGATAAATCCATCCGATCCAACCAAATGGGATTACATGGGGAGCAACGATTGGTATAAATATTTTTTTAGCAATGCCAACTTATCACTAAACCAAAACCTAACGCTTTCAGGAGGCGCAAACCTAAATCAAAAACCTTTAACTTATTATATATCTGCGGATTATACTAAAGAAAATGGTCTGAATAAACTTGCGCCGGACTATTGGGACCGCTATGGTTTGAGGTCCAGACTGGGATTGTCTCCTTTAAAATGGCTTAAAATAGATAACAACCTCAATATCTATCAAACGAAACTTGCGCATCCGCAAAGCAGTATTACAGATGTTTATTACTTGCAACCAACCGATGTAGCCAGAAATCCGGATGGCACCTGGGCCAATACCAGCGCCGGGAGGCTTGCAGCCAGCTTAGTTGATGGCGGGCATAACCTCCAAAATATGTTTGGTTTTCAGAATATTGCCAGTGCAGTAGCCACCTTTTTTAATGGGGACTTACAGGTAAATGGCGATGCTTCAGTTAAAAGAGAATTATGGAAGTATCACACTGATGCGACTTCCTATAATATTGGATTTGGCCCAAATGATGTTAGGGAACAAGGCGGCACGGGGGGCGTAACCGAAAATAACGGTTACCTGTATAATAATGCTTTCAATTTATATACTACGTACAAGAAAACTTTAGGCGATCATTTTTTCAGCGCAATGGTTGGATATAATGCTGAAGATTACAGCTATTCAACTGTCGGTGCGTCAAACACCGGGCTTATATCGCCTTCATTACCTTACCTTGGACTTACTAACGGTACTACCCCATCAATAAGTTCAAGTTATAGAGCTTATGCCACCGCCAGCGTATTTAGCAGGGTAAACTATACTTATAAGGGACGTTATATTTTAGAGGGAACCGGCAGATACGATGGTTCATCACGTTTCCCTTCACAAAGGCGCTGGGGTTTTTTCCCATCGGCATCGGCGGCGTGGATAGCAAGCAATGAGGACTTTTTTAAACCTCTGGCCCCTATAGTGTCCACATTTAAAATGCGCGCATCGTATGGCGATCTTGGCAATCAAAATGTCAGTGACTTTGGGTATATACAAACATTAAAAACAGGTGTTTCAGGCTATTTAATAAATGGGACTAATCAAAACCCGATTATTGCGGGAGCTCCCAATTTGACTGTTGATCCTAATTCATATACCTGGGAAAGGGTGTCTACTTTTAACGTAGGGGCCGACCTTGGCCTCTTTAATGATAGGATCCTGGGAGGATTTGATTATTATATCCGCAACACCAAGGGCATGCTTACCGCCGGGCAAACCTGGCCGGGTGTGCTGGGAACGGCATCTCCGCAAGAAAATGCAGCGGATTTAAGAACTAAGGGATGGGAGCTATCGGTAACCTATCAGGACAAATTTACTTTGGCTGAAAAACCATTTAATTTTTCAGCCAAAGTATTCCTATCCAATTCTGACGCTGTAATCACGAAATTCAAAAACGATCAGAATCTTTTTTCAAATTACCGCGTAGGGCAGAAAATTGGCGATATCTGGGGATTGGTAAGCGATGGCTTTTTCCAGAACCAAGCTCAGATAAATGCGCTGGATGAGTCGGCTATTATCCCTTGGGGTGCCTTGAATATTACACCAGGCTGGCCTAAATACAAAGACCTGGACGGGAATGGCAAAATAGAGCAAGGTTTAACCTCAACTAATCCAAAAGACATGAAAGTTATTGGCAACAGCGCCGATCATTATAGTGTCGGGACCAATTTGAATATGAATTGGAACGGTTTTGATCTTTCAGTGTTCTTGCAGGGCGTGTTAAAAAGAGATTATTATCCGCAAAATTATTTATTCTGGGGCCCTTATCAGCAACCCTATGCCAATATATATCCGTGGCTTCTTAATTTCTATCGTCCCACAGCAGAGACGGCTGCGCAAAGGGCCCAGGATTCAAAATCTTACATCGCAGCAGGTCTGGCCGACGCCAATACAAATGCTTACTATCCCGCATTGCAGGCATGGCTGGCAGATCAGCGTACAGGTTTAGGATTGTCTATCCCACAAACCAAATACCTTTTAAATGGCGCTTATTTGAGAGTTAAAAACATCTCGGTGGGTTATACTTTACCTGCCAGTTTAACAAAACGGGCTGGTATTAGCCGCCTTCGCATTTTTGTGAGCGGTGATAACCTTTATGAGTTCTCAGCGATAAAGAAATATAAGGACCCTGAGTCGATAAATCAAGATGTAAGTGGTTGGATATATCCATTTATGCGCAAATATGCAATTGGTTTAAACCTGGACCTTTAATTTTTAAGTGTTTTATAAATATCAAAAAATTAGTCATGAAGAAATATATTATATACGCCCTATTTGTAGCTGTCGCGTTTAATGCCTGCAAAAAAAGTGATCTTGACCGCTTCCCGCAAACGTCTATATCACCCAATCTTTTCTTTAATACAGAAAATGACCTGTCATTATATGTTAATGGCCTGCTCACGATGCCGGACAGGGGGACCTATCTGAGTGAACAGAGCAGCGATAATGTTGCAACTACCGCCAATGTAGAGGTGAAAAATGTGATGGCAGGCAATGTTAATGCACAAAATACTACCACGGGGTGGGATTGGGGCAGGTTACGTGACATCAACTACTTTTTAGTAAACTACAATAAGGCAAAAGTTAGTGTCGACATAAAAAACCATTATGCAGGACTGGCCAGGTATTACCGGGCGCTATTTTACATGGATAAAGTTAAGCGCTTTTCGGATGTGCCCTGGTACTCGGGCGTTTTGAATCCGGGTGACCAGGCTTTATTCAAGCCATGTGACCCAAGGGCCCTGGTTATGGATAGTGTAATGGCCGATCTGGATTTTGCTTATCAGCATGTAAGGGAAAGTGTTCCTGCGGGAACACCCGGAAAATGGGCGGTAGCGGCATTTTATACCCGTACTGCGCTTTATGAGGGTACTTATCGTAAATATCACTCAGAACTGAACTTAACGGCCAGCGCAAATACTTTTTTGAATACTGCCGTTAAAATAGCCGGTGATATCATGGCCTCGGGAAAATTCTCTATTTATAATACTGGCAAACCTGATCAGGATTATGCTGCTTTGTTCAACAGTCAGGATTTAACTCAAAATTCAGAGGTTATTTTGGCCAATATCTTTGACTTTAACAAAGGCGTGAGCGAGTCCGTTAATGGGACTGTTTTTGGCGATTATGAGCAGGCTCCGGCTAAAGACCTGGTCCAGACTTACCTGATGAAGGACGGCAGCCGTTTTACCGACCAGTCGAATTACGCTACAATGGGTTTTGTGCAGGAATTTCAAAATCGTGATCCGCGACTGTCACAAACGATTGTTTACCCCGGATGGATCCAGGCTCCGAATACAACGCCGTACATTCAGAAGCTAAATAAAAGCTTTACAGGCTATCATCAATTGAAGGGATATGTAAACAGCACCGATCAGGCTATTCAAAATGGGGTAGATTTCCCGGTATATCGCTATGCTGAAGTATTGCTGAATTATGCTGAGGCACTTGCTGAGCTGGGGACTTTAACCCAGCAACAATTAGATGCATCGGTGAACCTTATCAGGAGAAGAGCCAGCATGCCTGATCTGAATATGGCACAGGCGAATTCAAATCCCGACGCGATCTTACAGCAACAATTTGGTAATATCGGATTGAACGCCGGGGTGATAATAGAGATCAGAAGAGAGCGCCGGGTAGAATTGGCATTTGAAAATACAAGGTATGACGACGTAATGAGATGGCATGCCGGAAAATTATTGGCCAAAAGCCCTGAAGGAATGTATTTCCCGGGCCTCGGAAAATATGATTTAACAGGCGATGGCATACCCGATATTATTTTGATAGATCAATCTCAAACTATCCCGGATGAAAGCCAAAAGGGAAAGAACAGTTTAGGAGTAACATTGATTTATTACCGCACGGGTACAGTAGGTTCTGATGCCACGGTATATTTACAAAATGTTAATACCGGCAGTAATATTGTAACTGAAGCCGCTGTACGTAATTTTCAGGAACCTAAATATTATTACCGCCCGATACCGCAACAACAAGTAATATTAAACCCTAATCTTAAACAGATATTCGGCTGGTAAGAAGTAATAGTAAGTTGATTATGTAAAACGAAACAATGAAACTGAATAGAAGATCTTTATTAAAAAAAGCGGGATTGGCAACCTGTCTAATGATAACAGGAGGGCTGCCTGCTGTTGCTGCCCTGAACGAACCTGAAAGCCGGAAAATTAAAAAATTGACCCTTAAGATAGCACATATTACCGATGTGCATATCACCGAAGGGAATAATGCCCCCGAACGGTTTAAAAGCTGTTTAAAGCAGATCATAGCCAAGCACAAGCCCGATTTCTTTTTAAATGGGGGCGATTCCATTATGGATGCCTCTTATGATAACGTAAAACGCGATCAGGTATCTCAGCTATGGAGCATTTGGGATGGATGCGCGGCGGTGCTTGATCAATATGAAGTGTACAGCTGTATTGGGAATCATGATCCATGGTGGAGCGCTCCGGCAAAAACCGATGAAATGTATGGAAAGGATTATGTGGTTAAACGCCTCAAAATCCCGAACCGCTATTATAGTTTCAGCAAAAAAAACTGGCATTTCATTATACTTGACGGGAATAACGCCAATACGACGCTGGATGCAGAGCAGTACGCCTGGTTGCAGCAGGACCTGGAAAAGTTACCTCCCGGTACGCCAACATTGTTGATGTCGCACTTCCCCATCCTGGGCACTACGCAGGTACTGGTTGGCGGCGGCCATTCAGATTGCAAAAAACTGAAAGACCTGTTTTACAAACACAAGGATAAAGTAAGGATTTGCCTGAGCGGCCATAATCATTTGTCGGATCATACGGCTTACAACGATGTGCTGTATTGTTGTAATGGCGCTATGAGCGGCTTTTGGTGGGGCAAAGGCGACGCCGAATCGGCCGGACTGGGATATTACCTCGAAACCCCGCCTGGTTATGCGATCTTAAATATGTATGATGACGGTACCGTTGACAACGAATATTTTCCGCATACATTCTAATTTAAACAACTAAGTGGACGATTCCGTCCTGGCAGATTCCCGTTTCAGCGGGTTCTGTGTTGCTTTCCAAATAGTTTTATTAAATTTCATTTCAACAGGGTCCCAAAGGGGACCCTGTTTTGTATGCACTTATTCTATTTGGCTGTTATGGGTGTGTGCTGGTAGATTGGAGTAAAACGTTACGAGTAGCATTTACATTCAGTCCGTGCCTGTATGTACACTCTTTATAGAACGACTGTGAACACTAGCAATGTTTGCGGTTAAGCGGAACATTTAACCCGGCATAGTGTCATTTCTTTGACATTCTTATATAGCGAAACATCTTTTCATCCCGATAATTAATTAAGATCGTGCTACATTAGTCATAATAACAGAAATGGCAAAACAATCGTCCCCCAATTCTACACTCACGATCAAGGACCGGCTCAGGGCGCTGCGCAATTTGCCGGCGTTTTTTAAGCTCGTATGGCAATCGAGCCCCAGGCTAATGCTGATCAATGTTATTTTACGTTTCCTGAAAGCCTCGCTGCCCTTTCTGCTGCTTTATATCGGCAAACTTATCATTGACCAGGTAGTTCATCTGAGCAGGGGCGACGGCGCATTTTCAAAAGACTTTTTGTGGAAACTGGTAGCCGTCGAGTTTGCCCTTGCCATATTGTCCGACGGATTAGGAAGGGCAATAACGCTGATAGACAGTTTACTGGGCGATCTTTTCTCTAATCATACCTCGGTAAAGATTATGGAACACGCCGCAGCACTCGATCTTGACCAGTTTGAGGATGCCGTGTTTTATGACAAGTTGGAAAGGGCAAGACAACAAACACTGGGGCGCACTGTCCTATTGTCGCAGGTAATGGGACAGATGCAGGATTTGATCACAATGGGTTTTCTTGCAGCTGGTTTAATGGCATTCAATCCATGGCTTATTGTGCTTTTGGTAATAGCCATTCTTCCGGCGTTTATAGGTGAATCTTATTTTAACGATCAGACTTACGCCTTAACCCGCAGCCAAACACCACAGCGACGCGAACTGGATTATCTGCGCTATATCGGTGCGAGCGACGAGACTGCCAAAGAGATCAAGATGTTTAGCCTTTCGGGCTTTATCATTGACAGATTCCGGCTCCTGTCGAACAAGTTTTATACGGACAACCGTAAGATTGCAATTAAGCGTTCCGTTTGGGGAACGTTCTTTGCGCTGTTGGGTAGTTTAGGTTATTATGGGGCGTATGTTTTTATTATCTCAAGCACGATAAGGGGAGCCCTTACTATTGGCGAGTTGACTTTCTTAGCAGGATCGTTTCGTCAGTTACGTACACTGCTTGAGGGTATTCTCAGCCGGTTTACAGCAGTATCTCAAGGGGCTATCTTTTTGAGTGATTTCTTTGAGTTCTTCGAGATTCATCCTAAGATCCATAATACGCAGCGGCCGCGGCCCTTCCCGAATCCCATTCAACATGGTTTTACGTTCGAGAATGTCGGTTTCCAATATCTGAATAGTGACCGCTGGGCGAATCGGAACCTGAATTTTACCCTGCGTCCAGCTGAAAAACTGGCCCTGGTAGGTGAGAACGGAGCTGGCAAAAGTACGCTGGTAAAACTCCTGGCCAGGTTATATGATCCGACAGAAGGTCGTATTCTGCTGGATGGATACGATCTGAAAGAATATGACCTTACGGAATTGCGCCAGCATATTGGTATTATTTTCCAGGATTTTCTTCGCTATCAAATGACTTTTTCACAAAATATTGCTGCCGGTAATATAGATGAAAAGGCAAATGAAGAACTGATCAGGGCCTCCGCACGACAAAGCCTTGCTGATGAGTTGGCCCAACGGCTTCCGGGTGGCTATAACCAAATGCTGGGTAAGCGATTTTCTGATGGTGTTGAACTATCAGGTGGTGAGTGGCAAAAGGTAGCAATAGCGAGGGCATATATGCGTGATGCACAATTACTGATCCTCGATGAGCCGACATCGGCCTTAGACGCGCGGGCAGAGTACCAGGTATTTGAACGTTTTACCGAGCTAACCCGCGGCAAGATGGCCGTCCTCATATCTCATCGCTTCTCGACGGTGCGAATGGCCGACAGGATTGTTGTACTTGACCGAGGTGGAATCGTTGAGATAGGTTCCCATGAAGAACTACTGGCAAAAGGCGGCCGATATGCTGAACTTTTTCAATTGCAGGCGATGGGCTATCAATAGATCGTTCACTTTCCAATTCCGATTGCGGGCTCTATTTAATTCCTAGCCTGCTTTTTAGATTTTCGCGATAGGTGCTACCGATAGGTATTTTTGCCTGTCCGAGGATAAGTTGGTGTACCTCGATCATGGTAATGTGCCTGATGGCTACCACATATGATTTGTGCACCCTAATAAAATCGGCCGCAGGCACCAGTTCGAAAATATCGCCCATATTCTCGCGTACCAGTATGTTTTTATCCTTCAAAAATATCGTAATATAATTGCCGTCTTTTTCCAGGTACAAAATATCGTTTAACTTTATCTGGTAGGTCTGCGGTCCGCTTTTTACAAATATTGATGCATCGTCGTCATCTTTTGCCGGTGTGCCGTTTTTCAAAGTTTTCAAATTTAGCACCTTGTTTACTGCCGCCAGGAAACGTTCAAAAGTGATGGGCTTCAGCAGGTAATCAATGGCATTCAGGTCGTAGCTTTCAACCGCGTGGTTGCTATAGGCGGTGGTAAATATCACCATTGGTTTGGTGGACAAGGTGCGCAGCAATTGTATCCCGTTAATATCAGGCATGTTGATATCCAGGAACACCAGATCGATCTTTGCGCGGTTCAGGTATTCAATGGCTTTTACCGGCTCACGGAATGTGGCTTTCAGATCGGTGAGTCCGCTCTTTTGGCAATAACGCTCGATCACTTCAAGTGCCATTGGCTCATCATCTATTGCGATACAACTGATCATTGCAGATTTATTTTGAGTTCTACCTGGTATTGATTATCGGCCTTGGTTATTTGCAGCTGATGTTTGTCGGGATACAACAGTGCCAGTCGTCGTTTTACATTTTCCAAGCCAACGCCGCTGCTGTCACCATTCATTTTCTGCACGTGACTATGGTCAGTATTTGAACAGGTGAAAGTTAGTTCATTTTTATTTACCAATAGCGAAATGTCGATATGCGAGCTTTGACCGATAGTTACGCCATGCTTGAACGCGTTTTCTACAAAAGGGATAAAGAGCATTGGAGCCACAATAGTATCTTCTGTTTCGGATGGATAATCGAATTTAACTATCGCTTCCTTATCCGCATAACGCAGCTTATTGAGCAGGATACAATCCTGCAGGTACTCTATCTCTTTTTTCAATGGTACTTTTTCCTCGTTACTCTCATATATCATATAACGCATCATGCCTGAAAGCTTGGAAATACCATCGGCCAGGTCATCGTTACCCTTCTTCTGCGCCATCGAGAACAGGTTGTTCAGCGTATTGAACAGGAAATGCGGGTTTACTTGCGATTTGAGGAATTTGACCTCGGTATCCAGTTGCACCGCTGCCAATTCCGAACGCATCTTTTCTGCCCTTGCCCATTCCTTTAAAAAGAAGTAGGCTATAGAAAGTCCAAACACGATAATGAAAATGAACAATAACGTATTTGAAAACCCATCTTCTTGAAATATGAAAGCCTTGGATTGCTGACGCGCAACTTCTTTTTTAACGAAAAAGTCGGGGACAGGCGGATGAGTGACCACCCGGTCAACTTTATTGGTGCCGCGTTCAACTCTGCTATCTATGAGGATGTCCTGCTTATTTGGCGGCGGTGGCATTAGCATAGCATCAGTATTTTTCTGTGCCGGTAATGAGGTGTCCGCGTAGTTATTTGCCGCGAAGATAAGACCAAACCATGCGATGGGCAACGCCACCCTGACCAATATATTCTTATAGCTAAGCGCCTTTGTAAACAGCCAAAAGATATTACCATAAAACAATATGATCATGAAACCAAGTGTAAGGAACAAATGCGACGACATAGGGTGCCTTATGTCCTCTTCAAGTATAGTGCCGTTATCGTTGATACGCATTTTGATATGCGGCTGTGTAAATGACAGAAGAGTATAGAAAACTCCAATCCAGAACGCGATGTGAAGCACGATCTCTATCCAGTCTTTCTTCTTGATCCTAAGCATATAAACAAAGGTAAAATAACGGTAATGTCATCAAAAATTAATGTGACTAACCCAGCCAATACTGGTATAAACTCGCATTTTTTGAAATCCCAAATAACAAATATCCCTGTTTCACCTGCTCAAAATTGCAGTTCATACCAAAGTTTTTAGGGAATGTGATGCTTGAAATACTATTGCTTAAAAATCAACTATCATGAAAAGATTGATAACCATATGCGCGTTGCTGGCAACAACCATCCAGGTAGCTTTCGCCCAAAAATCGGATACGGCGCGGATGCTGGTACACTACAAGTTTACCTGGGTAAGGGACACCACAAACCGGGAGCACCCCTACACAGAAAATATGGTGTTATATGTCGGCCAACGCGCGGGCGCATACAGGAGTTATGATGCGATAGTATATAACGCGCAGTTTAAGAAAGCATGGGCCGAAGCCGCAGCGGCCAGCCCGGACGGAAATGTCAGGATAAATAGAAGGGGCGTAGGTACACCTTTAGAATATTATCAGTACCCAAACGATAAGAAGCTGGCGCGAAAAGAGCAGCTTCTGACGAACAACTATTTTATAGAGGATGTCATGCCGGCCATTGATTGGAAAACAAGCAGCGACACAGCAACGTTTGGTGGTTTGCATTGCCAGAAAGCCACCTGTCATTTTAAAGGCAGGGATTACGCTGCGTGGTTTTGCCCCGATCTGCCCATACGTATCGGTCCATGGAAATTAAACGGGTTACCTGGTGTGATCGTAGATGCACGCGACTCAAAAAACGAAGTGGTATTTAAGTTTGACGGGGTGGAGAAAGTGACTCCGACGCCAGCAGGGGGTCAGCCTGCCGTTGCTGAAAAAGATCTACCCCCAATATTGCGGGGTTTGAACGATGATATGAATATGATAGGACCTCCACCGGGCACGATAAAAACCACACAAAACGAATTTGATAAAACCAGGGTGGCCATGATAAAGGACCCTAACGGCGTTGTAGAAGCTATTAACGCAGGCAACGGCCCTAAAGTGGATCACATCAAAGGCGGGCCGCCTCTTATGGGCCCGGTGGTCAATAACCCTATAGAACTGCCGGAGAAAAAAATGAACAAAATCGTCAAATTCAAATAATCACAATTATGAAAGCCCAACTAATAATAAGCACTATCCTAATAACTATCGCGGTAAGTGCTTCCGCGCAAAGATCCGACACCGCACAAGTGCTGGTACATTACAAATTTACGCATGTGCGTGATACCACTAACCGGGATCATCCCTATACTGAAAACATGGCGCTGTACGTAGGTAAGAACTCAAGCGCTTATAGAAGCTATGATAATGTGCTTGAACAGGCTGAATTTAAAAAACAAATGCAGATCGCATTGGCTAATTCGCCCGATGGACGCGTTCAACTTAACAGGAACCGGAGAGGATCAGGCGCTGAGTATTACGAGTTTCCCAATGGAAAAAAGCTGGCAAGAAAAGAGCCGCTGGTTATGGAGACCTATCTTATTGACGACGCAATGCCTGCTATCGATTGGAAAATAAACAGCGATACCGCAACGTACGGTGGCTTACATTGCCAAAAGGCGACAGGCCATTTTAAAGGAAGAGATTATACAGCCTGGTTTTGCCCCGATATGCCTTTGCACGTGGGGCCGTGGAAATTGAATGGTTTACCTGGAGTTATCGTGGAAGCGTATGATGCCAAAAAGGATGTGCAGTTTATGTTTGATGGCGTAGAAAAGGTGGTGATCACGCCGGGCGATCATCTTGACGGCCCAAAGACTGACGGTCCCGGGCCAAGGGTGGTAATGATAGGCGGCGGCGACGGCGGCGATCCCAATATTATACAGCTACCAAAAAACGCTATTAAAACTACTGATAAAGAATTTACCAAATTGGACGCGGCTATGCACAAAGATCCTGATGCCTTTGTGCAGTCGCAGGTGGCCATGCATAATGCCAACCGACCGGCTGGTTCCGACCCGGTACGGATAAACATCAAAATGGGTCCGCAGCCGGTAGTTAACAATCCTATCGAGTTGCCGGATAAAAAAATGAACCATTACAAATGATCACCATCATGAAAAAGCAATTGATGATAACTATAGCGTTGGCCTCGCCGGTTCTTGTGGCTTTCGCGCAGAAGCCAGATACCGCCCAGATCTTAGTGCATTATAAATTCAGCTATGTGCAGGATACTAACAACAGGGCCCATCCCTACACTGAAAATATGGTGCTATTTGTTGGAAAAGCGTCAAGCAGTTTCAGAAGCTATGACCGCCAGCTGCAAAACGAGCTATACAGAAGACAGATGCAGGAAGCAATCAATAATTCTGCCGACGGCAACATCAGGTTAGATCATAAGATCACCGCTTCGGGCACTGAATATTACCAGTTTATCAGTTACAGGAAGCTGGTGCGTAAAGAAATGATGATGAGTTCATACATTATCAGTGATGTATTGCCCGTTATCAACTGGCACATCAGCAGCGAAAAGGCAAATTTTGCCGAATTGCATTGCCAGAAAGCGACTTGTCATTTCAAAGGACGCGACTACACCGCATGGTTTTGCGCTGATTTGCCGGTACATGTAGGTCCGTGGAAACTGAACGGATTGCCGGGAGTCATTGTCGAGGCATATGATGTGAAAAAGGAGGTCGTTTTCAAATTCGAGAGGGTGGAAAAAGCGGTGCCTGGAGCGTCTAAGCCTATCAAAGACCGGCATGGCAGAATAGTGGTACCATTGGACGATGATGCGGATGGCGGCGATCCTAATATCATCCAGGTACCGGTCAACGGCATTAAAACTACCGATAAAGAACTGACCAAGCTGCAGAATGCCATGTATAAGGATCCAAACGTACTTGTGCAAACGATGAAGGCAACTGCGCAAAATAATGGCGGTCCCAAGCCAGATATCGATATGAAAGTTGGGGCGCCACCAATAATGAATAACCCTATCGAGCTACCGGACAAATAACATGCGTTTTATGCGATCTTTCATACTGCTGCTATGCGGCATGGCACTTTCTGTGTTCTGTTTTGCCCAGGGAAACATTCACGGGATGGTTAAAGACAGTACGGGTAAAGCCGTGCCATTTGCCACCGTCAACCTGAAAAACAGAGCAAGCAATGCTATTGTGGCTTACACTACGACAGCCGATAACGGAACTTATACCCTTACGCTTCCCCAGGGGCAAAAGATAGATAGCCTTGCAGTGGAGGTGCGGAGTATGGGTTATAAAAATCAGATGAAAAGTATTAATAGCACAGCGCCTGTTGATTTTGTGCTGCAAACTTCTGTCAACCAGTTGCAGGCGGTGGTGATCAAAAGCAGCCGGCCGGTACTACGTGTGAATGGTGATACGCTGAGCTATAAAGTATCCGAGTTCGCCAATCCGCAGGATAGGACGATAGGCGAGGTGATCAAAAAACTTCCCGGAATAACGGTAGCCGCCGATGGTACGATTAGCTATAACAATAAGCCGATCAGCACGGTGTATATCGGCGGTGATAACCTGCTCGATGATAAATACAACATTGCCACCAATACCATTCCGCAGGGTGTAGTTAGCAATGTGCAGGTGATTCAGAATGATCAGCCGATTAAAGCGCTGCAGAATAAAGTGATGAGTGACGACGTAGCCCTGAACCTGCAAATAAAAAAAGGCGCAAAGCTGCAGATGGTTGGGCAGGAGAGCATTGGAGCTGGTTTGCCGGGGAATTATGATGCGGAGCTGAACGCGATGATGTTTAAGGATAAATACAAAGCGATCAACTACTTGAATGGCAACAATATCGGTTATGACCTGACGCAGGACCTGTTATCGCACAACTTTAACGACTACATGCAGCGTATCGATAATAATGTACCCGCAACTGTGCTTTCTCTCGGTTCCGTTAATGCACCAGCTCTGGCTGAGAGCCGGTACCTGTTTAACCAGGCAGGCATTTTAAACCTGAACAATTTGATAAACCTGAAGAATGGGGTTCATTTGAGGGTGAATGCCTATTATCTGCATGATACCCAAAAGCAGGATTATAGCCAGCAGACTACTATTTTTCTGCCGGGCGATACGGTACATTATTCAGAAACACAGCATAAACAATATAAGCCAGATATATTTCATGCTGAATTTACATTGAATGTGAACCAGGACAAGTATTACCTGAATGATGCACTTTTGATGGATGGTAACCGCTCAGCCTGGAATTCGGCGTTGAACACCAACGGAGGCATGGTCGGGCAGAATTTCAGAGATAACGCGTTGAGTTTTTCTAACGAGTTTGACCTGATCAAATCATTCAAGTCCAATAATGTCGTTCAGGCATATTCTTATTTCAGCCACACAATGGAGCCAGAGAACCGTGTTATACAACCAAACTACAACGATTCGCTGTTTAATCACGGAGTGCCTTATTCGCAACTGGTTCAGAATGTGAATGTGCCCACATGGTATACCAATAACTACTTTTCGTTCAAGATACCTGGAAACGTTGTTACGCAAAGTTTCAGGGCGGGTTTTAGTGTGCAGTCACAAAAGCTGACATCAAACCTGGGCGTTGTTCAGAATAATAACAGTTTCAACCTGGAATCAGATAGTGCAGTTAATCACCTCAACTGGATGAAGAAGAAGGTTTATACTGAACTGGCCTATGATATACCTGGCGATAAGCTGAAAGCCAACCTCACGCTGCCACTCATTTTGCAGCAGATCAATTATTCTGACACCACTTACGCGCTGAACAAGAGTTTGACGCGCCTGTATTTTAATCCGCAATTCAGGATGAAATACCAAGTCGGCCTGGAAAACTACCTGAACCTTATGTACAGCTACCGGAACCAGGTTGGTACAATAGAAGATATTTACCAGGGGGATATACTAAAAGATTATCGTACGCTTTATGCCAATAGTCCCGATCTAACCTTGCAGCAAAGTCAGCAGGCGGGAGCAGGATTCAACTATCGCAAAGCGCTTACCTTGTTTTTTTTCAGTGTAAATGCACTTTATAGTCACACCAGTGCCAATAATATTGCATCGAGTGTCATTACCAACAATATCCAGCAGCGTGTGATGTTGCCTTATCCCAACAGCATCAATTCCTGGGCGCTAAATAGTGCGGTCAGTAAATACTCATTTGCGTTACGCACTACGTTTAGTTGGGGTAGCCAATGGCAAAGCAGTCGCTCGGTGCAGATACAAAACAATACGTTGCTGCCATTCAATACGGTCACAGAGACGCTTACGTTTGGTGCTGATACCAAGGTGAGCAATAAGGTGAATTTTAGCTACAAGGCTTCGGGCATCCAAACCGAAAGTCATTCCGCAGTTGAGGCTTCGGCTTTTCACATCAATCAATTGCAGCAGCAGGCTTCGTTATACTACAATCCAACAGACGAACTGCAATTCAAGTTCGCAGGCGTGCATTATTTCACGCGCCAGCAGCGGAATCCCGATCTGAAATATTTTTTCGCGGATGCTTCCGCAAAATTCAAAATCAAAAAATGGAAAACAGATTTTGAACTTAGCGCTGTAAATTTTCTCAATGTGAAAACTTATAATGCACTATATCTGTCGGCTAATACGCTAACAGCCAACTCTTACGCGCTGCCTGGGCGTATTGTATTGTTAAAGGTGTTGTTTAATTTGTAGTTGATCCAAAAATGTTCAAACTTTAACCGCCTGCCTGGCCACGAGTTGCCATGCCTGTTCGTCGTTTTTGATCCAAACCAACAGGATACTTATTTTAACGCTTCCCGGTCCTTTCCCTTTGTCATTGGTTGCTGCCGAAAGCGTATGGCGAACGATTGCCACATTGCCGATAATACTAACGGTTTGATTGGAAATTTCAATATCGATAAAAACCGATTCCCCGCTTGTAAACGACGAAATAAATTCCTGCTTATTTTGTATCTGTCCTCCTGAATGCCCGTAGGTCAGTTCGCTGGATGCCAATTGATCAAGTCCGGCACCGTCGGCACTGATCATAGCTTTGCGTAATTGTACTACGGCATTATTTACCTCATTTATGGCAGTTAAATTGGAAGGTGTTGATGTGCTCATTATAACGATGATTAAATTGAAATAAAGTTTTGCTGTAAAGATGCAAAAGCTAAAGCTTTTTTTGTTTCAGTTTGACGCTTTTCGGCATATACAACATCCTATTTCAAAATCGGACGTTAAGGCGTCCGGTTTTGTTACAAATGTTCATATTCACTTCTATACAATTTTTTATATATCAATATGTTATTAATTTGGAACGGCGATTGAGCCAATTAATTCATTTGAAACAGTACACATTCCATATAACCCTTTATGACGCCGCATTCTTCGGGATGCTTTTTATCGGCTTCACTTTTATTTTGCTTTTGTGGTTCACTAAAAAGGCAAACCGGGCTGCAAACCGTTTTTTGGCAATAGCATTGGCCGTTGCTGCTTTGTGGATAGCCCGGATAGTAGCTATTGATATTCGGTTGGTAGACTATGCACCTTTTTGGAGCCGGTTACCGATGCAATTCTCGCTGGCGCTCGGTCCGCTCATTTACTTTTACGTGCTTAAAATCACACAGCCGGACCATAAATTTCAGCGCAGGGATATGTTACATTTCAGTCCTTTATTACTGGAATTAGGCGCTTACGTTTTGGAAACCGCGGAAAGTATAAATACAGGCATAGCAACGTACGATACGCCGATATTTCAACGATTGAATCCTGGTTTACAACTATTGGCATTCGTGTCGGTCACCATCTACTTATACAAATGTCATACGCTCGTCGAAGGCTTTTATCAACAGCAAAAATTTAACGGGGGCGACCGCTACCGGCACGAATTACGATGGCTCCATCGCTTAATCATAGCTTTCGGGATGTTATGGTTGTTATGGACACCCTTTGTGGCCATAGACTATTTTTTTTTCAATTACCAGTTAGGCACACAGGCTTACTACCCCTTATATTTCCTTTTGGTATTGATGATTGTCTGGATAGCGACGAGCGCTTTTCTAAGACCGGAAATTGGTTTGCAACAAGATGCAACAGTACCAATTTTAAAACCAATGCTACCCGCTGAGCTGAGGCAAAAAGGTTCCTGGCTGAAGAAAGTGGTTAAAGAAAACCGCTACTACCAGGATCCGGAATTAACCTTAAATTCACTTGCCGAAAAGCTTAGCCTGACTACACATGAATTATCGCGGATCATCAACACGGTGCTCAAAAAAAGCTTCAATGATTTTATTAATGAATACCGCGTCCAGGACGCCACCCGGAAAATGCAGGACCCGGCTTTTGATCATCTGACGCTCCTCGGCATTGCATTTGAATCAGGGTTCAATTCTCAAAGCAGCTTTAACCGCATTTTTAAGCAGACGACCGGGAAAAGTCCCGTAGAATATAAAAACGAGCTGAAAAAAGAGTACCCATCTTATAATTTGAGAAGTCAGCAACAGATTGCCAAGGTAATTTCGTCTCCAGAAACCACCCCCAAGTGGTTTCGTGAGAAATTAAATCGCAATTATATGTTTAAAAATTATTTCAAAATAGCGCGGCGCAACCTGATGCGTAACAAAAGTTACGCCGCTATTAATATTACCGGCCTGGCTGTGGGTATTGCCGTTTGTATGGTGATCTTTATTATTATCCAATATCAAACAAGCTTCGATAATTTTCATTCAAAGAAAGATCGCATTTATCGTGTATTAACCGAATACCATCACGCGGAATCAGCAGAAATTTCTTATGGAAAAGACCTTCCTTTTCCGTGGCCCGCTGGATTGAAAACTTCTTTTCCGCAAATTGAACAGGTAGCACCGATTTTCGCCAGCCAGAATGATCAGTTGCTGATAGTTGACCATAATGGAAATACAGAAAAAAAATTTAAAGAGGCGCGCGGGCTATTTTTTACGGAGCCCTCATTCTTTAAAATATTCGATTTCCCGCTTATCGCAGGTACATATGAGTCATTAAAGGACCCGAACAATGTATTGCTTACCAAAGAGACCGCCGAAAAATATTTTGGTGACTGGAAATTGGCGATGGGCAAAACCATTAAACTGCAGGTAGGCGGCTTCATGTTCGAGCACGGCACAGATGTAGTGACAGTATCAGGCATTTTGGCGACTATACCGGCAAATTCAGACTTTCAGCTAAAAGTCGTCGTGTCTTATGGAACAGGTTTTACCGGAAGCTATTTAGCAAGTTCGACCGATTGGAATACAACGGTATCTAATTATGGTTGCTACATTCTGCTGCCACCGAATACTTCCATCGATAGTTTTAATCAGCAATTACGAGCATATTCACGAAAGGTGGAGTCTGCCGGAAATAACGATAGTCATATTGCACAACCATTAAGCGCAGTGCATTATGATGCACAAGTGGGTAACTACAGCAACAAAACCATCAGTCATCAACTGCTCAATGTATTGTGGGTTATCGCGGCGTTCATCCTGTTAATTGCCTGCGTAAACTTTATCAACCTCTCCACTGCGCAAGCCGTTAACCGAGCAAAGGAGGTTGGTGTACGAAAGGTTTTAGGGAGCAATAAATCTCAATTGCAGACACAATTCCTCGTTGAAACATTTTTGATAGTTATCATCGCTGTATTACTTGCAGCGGCTATTACGATGGTTGCGTTGCCTTCCGTTGGTAACCTTTTAGAACTTTCGCTTTCATTCAACATATTCAGCAATCCGGCAATTATTTTATTTCTTTTAACAGTAACAATTGTTGTAACAGCACTTGCAGGTTTTTATCCTTCAATTGTTTTATCGCGTTTCAATCCGGTTAATGCTTTAAAGAGCAAGCTCGCATCAAATGCAAACGGAATTTCGTTACGGAGAGGATTGGTAGTGTTTCAGTTCATAGTCGCGCAGGTGCTCATCATTGGGACGCTGATCATTGTAAAACAAATGAATTATTTTATGGATCAACCCCTGGGCTTTGATAAAGATGCCGTTATAAATGTTCCTTTCCGTATCGATACTACGCTTAGTAGCAAACTGGATTATGTAAAGAGACAGTTGTTGTCGCTAAATGGTGTGCAAACCGTAAGTTTAAGCGACAATACCCCGGTTGAAAACGGTAACGATACCTGGAGTACAGTAAAATTTGACCATGCAGTAAAAGAATCGGATTTTAAGGTTATTACCAAATTCGCCGATGAAGGATACGTACCCACTTATAAATTACCACTGATAGCCGGAAGAAATTTGCAGCCATCTCAAATGACAAGAGAGTTTTTAGTGAACGAATCGCTTGTGAAAAGTTTAGGGTTAAAAAGATCCGAAGATATAATAGGCAAAGAAATAAGCATATGGAACGGCCTGATAAAATGCCCGGTTGTTGGTGTATTGAAAGATTTTAACGACCGGTCTTTTCGCAATAAGGTTGCACCATTGGTTATTACCACAGACGCAGCGATGTACAACCAGCTCGCAATAAAACTGGGAACTACAAGTATGTCTGCTACGCTGCAGTCTATTAAAAAAATATTCGACCAAGCCTATCCTGATTTCGTTTATCAATACAAGTTTCTTGATGAAAAAATAGCAGGTTTTTACAAGCAGGAAAACCAGTTATCGCAGCTATATAAAATTTTTGCCGCCATCGCCATATTCCTCAGCTGCCTGGGTTTGTATGGTTTAGCCTCATTCATGGCAGTGCAGCGGGTAAAAGAAGTCGGTATCCGTAAAGTGCTGGGTGCCAGCGCAGGCAATATCGTTTACCTTTTTTCGAAGGAATTTATCATACTCATTGCAGTTGCCTTTGCCATTGCTACTCCCATAGCATGGTATTACATGCACCAATGGTTGCAGGATTATGTTTACCGCATCAATATCAGCTGGTGGCTATTCGCCATAGGCGGACTTGCTTCAATATTTATTGCACTCGCCACTATCAGTTTCCAGGCAGTAAAAGCAGCGGTGGCGAACCCGGTGAAGAGTTTGAGAAACGAATAAATTGTCATTGGTCACTAGTCATTAGTCATTTGTGCAAAGCGGTTAAACTAATGACTGATGACCAATGACTAATGAATAATGGCTAGTCCAAAAGAACTTAGGTCCATAGAACATGGGAACTGAGGTTTAGTTGAAACACGTTAGTGGTGCGTTCCGGGGTGAGATACGGAACGCATTTTTTGTAGCCTCAAGTGTAATAATATTTAGGTACGTCAATTTTTTTGGCCGCCTGTGGCTGCAGGTGGCGGGAACTTAACAGTTGAGTTGCCAAATGGCGATTTAATATCGGAAATAGCCAGCTCGCCCACATAACCGCCTTTTTTGATATCGCTTCCAACTACGGGGCGGTATTTTTTTTCGGCAACGCAAAATAACAAGGCGATGCAGTGCTTGCCGGCATTGTCTTTAATAGCGAATTTATATGATTGCAGGGCGCTTACCGCTGCTTCATCAAATCCGTTACCAGCACTTTTTACAACGCTAACATCGCTTATCATGCCGTTATTATTCAGGTTAAAGTTTAAGACCACAACACCACCCATAAGTGATTTTTTTGCTTGTTGAGGGTATTCAATGTTATTAAGTATATGGTGATAAAAATGATTGGAATACGGTGCATCAAGGAAAGAGTTAACATCAAAAATATAAGCTAAACGGCTATTGGCAACATTCTTAGGCTTGATGAATTGTATCGCCATAGAAGATGCAGATGGGAAAGTATAACCGTATTTATCTTTTAATGATTGCAGATCCGCCGCGGTCATTTTGTTTTCGAAATACCAGGTGCCTTCGCCATTTTTGTCGTAGATCACAACCTTCGCATTTGACATATTGCTGTCGTCACCCGGGAAGCCAACCCCGCTCTCATCGTACTCATATCCTTTGCTGGTCGTATTCATCGGATATTTATAATTGGTTATGATCAGCTCTCCTGCAAATTCGGGATCTTTTCCTAGCGAGTCGGTCTTAAATATCGAATAATCATCAGTGAAGAAATACACACCTATTTTTAAGCTTTTACCGGGATCGTCATTGACAATCCCTTTATAGGCATTAAACCCGTTCAGCGCCAGGGCGTCCAGTTTTGAACCGCCACTTTTTACAATTTTGGCATTGGTAATGTGGCGGTTGTTATCAAGTGAGAAGCCTACCTCTACCAGTCCGCCTTTTTCGCCTTTTGCGGTGCTGTAAAGGATGTTCTTATGCAGAAAATGATCCATTAGGTAATAGCCGTCAACGTTTACCACCGGCAGCATCAGCTTCCCGTCTTTGGTGTGAAACAGCGTGCTGTCTTTAACCACTTCTACTTTGATATGGTGATTTTTGAGTAATTCAGATCTGTCGGTTTTGGTGATGGTACCGGCTGTATAGATTACCTCTTTGTTTTTCTGAATAACAGAGATCTGGTCGGTTACCGTTGTTGTCCCGTTCTGGGTGATCTTTAAACGTTTGCGTTTTATGGGGTTATTGGTATTAACCGTGGCGTACCTGGCTGCCGATCTGACGTTGACCGGGTCAAGGTCGACCACCGCATAAGTTTTGCTGAATACCAGGGTTGACGCGCATAGTAACGCCGCGCAAATAGGAATTGTGACCAGGTACTTCAGCCTTGCCAAATTACCCGAGCGCTGTTGATTTAACATGATGATTCTCTTTTTTAGCAGGTTATAATTGAAAAATGAGTGAGTGATAGAAGAGCCAGTTGTGCCATAAGCATTTTTAAGTAAAAAGGAAGAGTAGGTCAAAGTATCCATCCCATGAGCTGTGGTTTGCTCGTCGGCAATATATTCATGAACGGTTTTTAAGCTGTTTTGCAACAGGTATACAAAGGGGTTAAACCAGTTGATGATCTTTGACAGCTCCAGAAGTATAATATCAACAGAATGTTTTTGCCGGATGTGCACCAGCTCGTGCCTGATCATAGTATTGGCCTCTTGTGCGCCATCTCCAATAAAAAGATAGTTGAAAAACGAAAAAGCGATGTCCGTCCCGGGCAAATAAATCACACGGTACCGGCCTTCTTTAATGCTTTTATTACGCGTAAGCTTGAATAACGCAAACAATTTAGCGCAGAGCAGGAGCAATGAAGCACCCACCCCGATAAGATAAGCATACCATAAGCAATCTTGCAAGGTAAAGTGATGCATAGTTGCCGGCACGACGGTATTTACTACAGGTACCGGCGTTTGTTCAACGGTAGTTGCGGTCTGGGGCATCGTGTAAATAATTTGGCTTATAGGTTGAGTGTGCTTAACTGGTCTTAACGCGCCAATTTGTAAAACCGGTAGTATGAACGACGCGATGCAACTAAATATCAAATAAGAGCGGTTTAGCTGATAATGGGTATCGCGGTTTAAAAATATGCAGTAGGCCAGGTAAAATACGACGAGGTATAGATTGGCTTCTGCAAGGTAATAGAGCCAGTTCATTTCTTTTTGCTTTTAAGGTCCTCTATTAATTTGGTTAATTCATCCAGTTGTTTGACGTCTAACTTTTTTTCGTTGGCTATAAAAGATACGAGGCTTTCATAAGAGTTACTGAAGTAGCTACTCATCATCTTGTCGAACGTGAATTTCCTGTATTGCGCCTCACTGATTAGTGGAAAATACACATGCGAATTGCCATACGCTTTATGGTTAATAAAACCTTTGCCTTCTAAAACCCGCACAACGGTTGATACTGTATTATAAGCCGGCTTGGGCTCGGGCATACGCTCAATAATATCCTTTACTATAGCTTCTTTTAATTGCCATAATAGCTGCATTATCTGCTCTTCTGCCTTGGTGAGTTCTTTGATGTTCATGGCAAACTATTTTTATAGTTAACCAAAGGTAGAACTATTTTTATAGTTTGCAAACTATTTTTATAGTTTTATTTTGAGCATTAGATGATCTGAAAATTTTGAAGAAAATGGCAATATTTCCGGGACAAAAAAATGGTGACACCAATTTGCCACTATCTATAAAAATGCAAACACCTTAATAACAATAACTAATGCATGTTCACGAGCGTTCACGCATCGTGAACACCTACCCATCACATATCCGGTATATTCGGCTCTACCAGTCTAATCAATTTATCCAGCGAATCCTGCCAACCGAGGTAGCACATTTCAGCAGGTATAGCAGCGGGTATGTTTTCGTGCAAAATTTTCAGATCGGTACCGGCTGATGTTGCTTGTAGCCAGACGGTATAACTCATTTCGCCGGGCAGGTTTGGGTCATCAAATTTGTCTTTATATCTCAGCAATTCATTGGGTTTTATCTCCAAATACTCACCGCCAAATGACTCTGATTTTCCGGTTGTGAAATTTTGGAAAGACATTCTGAACGTTCCGCCCACCTGGACGTTCAACTCGTGGACAGTGCAAAGAAAACCATAAGGAGGTAACCATGCTGCAAGTGCAGGGGCTTCGGTAAACGCGCGGTATACCTTTTCAGGTGATGCTTTGATCATTCTGTGCAATGAAACTTTGTTGTTTGACATAAGTTTAGTTATTAATGGTGCTTAAAATACTGTATTTCCCTTTCGTGTTTTTTTGCATCATCCATAGAATCGAATGTGCCGATCATAGCAGGTTGGTATTTTTGTTATACCAGGATATTTGAAATAATAACAATTTGATGCAACTACTGTTTTTTGCAATCCTATTCCGACTAAGCTTGCCGGCAAGCTGTCGGCATAAAATGGAAAAGCCTTAAGATTTTCGACTCAAGACTTCTGACTTAAACCAGGTGACCTATTTTTTAGAAGGCTCCTCATCCGTATTATCCCCGCCGATACTTTCGTGAAGCGCCCGTATGAATACATTTTTTAAGACGCCAAGGAAAGTTTGCCAGGCGCTGGTTTTGGGGTTGTTGACATTTCCATGGAGTTGTACAATAGTAGCTATCTTTTTAGTTTTGTGATTTTTCAATATTCCGGCTACCAGTCCCACAATAGCTTTCTTTACAACGCGTATAGGGCCGCCTTTCTTAACATCTTTTTTTACGTCTAATACTTTCAAGTCCTTTATAAAGGGCTTCATATATCCACTTATTTCGCCGTTCATTACGCTCAGTTTGTTAAACAGATCTAGTTTGCCACGTTCGATATCAAACTTCACGTCCGCCTCAAGCATAGGATTAAGGCTTATCAGGTCGATATCCGTTAACTGGATCCCACCATCAAAGTCGGGCATTTCTTTTAAAACATTCACTTTCGCATATGCCCTCAATCTGCCACCTCCAATAGATGTTCCGGTAAGATTAACATCAGAAGGCAGCCGTTCGCCCTTTTTCTGTACATTGGCCAGGTTGGTAGCCACCAGGTGCATGTTGTCAATGTGCCAGCTATGAGCAGGTTTTTTATTAAAGTCGTAGTATGCAAACCTGCCCTCGTTAACAGTGAAAAGGTTCACAGTGATGGGCATCAGGGCCTTAAGTGTCGCTGTCCATGTATCTTTGGAAGGTTCTTTATGAAGGCTTTCAGTAGCCAGGATGTTAAGAATAGGCTTGTCGCAGGTTATCTTTCCTACCAGTCTTCCATGAAATAATGGTTTCCATTCAATAGAAAGATCGGACCGGTCGATCTCAAGGAAAGGATATTTTGGCGGATCGGTCTTCTTTTTCAGATGTAAGCCCTTTATAACGTAGGCACCGCGCCAAAGCGCGATGTCAATGTCATCAACGTACCCCGTATAGCCTGGTAGTTTATTTAATTGTTTATTGACATAATGTTTAACGATGCCAGGCAGCGCGAGCCTGAGCACGATTAACGCCGAAATAATAAGGACAATTGCGATATAGGTAATTTCCCAACCGCGAATGGTGCTTTTTATTTTAGCAACATTCAACGGCCTTTCTCTTTTTACCCGTTTCATGTATAGTAAACGAATAAGCTCGTATATTGTTTATTGATGTGTTTTGTAACGCATTGAATAGTAAAGTGTTAAATCGGATATAGATGCCGACCGCTAAACAGGAACCCACAGGTGCAAAAGTAAAAAGCCTTAAGACTTTCGACTTAAGGCTTCTGATTTATCAATGATGCTTAAAATACTGTATTTCTCTTTCGTGTTTTTTGGCATCGTCCATGGAATCGAACGTGCCCAGATTTTTGCGTTTATGCGTATCCGGATCAACTTTCCTTGAGTAGATCCGATACTTCCCCGATTTTAATTTCCTTATCATAGCTGGTTAATATTGTTTGCTGTTATGTATGTCCTTTTAACTACCGGTGATGGTCCCGCTGTGGCTGAGGTGCACGCTGCGGTTGCATCATACGTTGGGGTTGCATTCGCTGTGGCTGCATCCTCGGCTGTTGGAAGCGCTGCGGAGCCTCCATTCGTTGAGCCCTGAATTGCCGCTGTTGTTGGAAGTGTTGTGGCTGCATTCTCTGTTGCTGATAACGCTGTGCCTGGTAATGTTGCTGCATTCTTGGTTGCTGATAACGTTGCGCCCTTTGCTGACTGCGCTGAGCCTGGTAACGCGGTTGCTGAATGCCCTGTCGCTGACTACCGCGCGGATTCATATATTGCTGACGTGAGTGTGCGGCCCCAGCTTGCCTGGCTGCATTATTGTGTAGGTTGCGGCCTTGCTGCCGTACGTTTTGCTGCATTTGGCCGGCGCGGTTGGAAGCAGTATTGGCACGTTGCCTGAATTGCTGCGGATCTACCTTACGCATTGCCGCAAGTCCAGGACGGCCGTGATTAACTTTAGCAAACTGGCCGCGGTCTTTAAGTGCAGCCATCTGGTGCTCGCGTTGGGCGCCCGTCGCTTGTACATGGTGCTGGTTCATCGCCGACCTTTGTGTCATGGTAGGCCTGGCCATCACGCCACCACGGCCGCCATTATAGGCTACGCGATTATTTACTATGGTGTTTTGGCGAACTACCGATCGGTTTATGTAAGTGTTATGTATAACAGTTCGGTTTACATTCCATACGGCGGTGTTATATCTGAAATGATTGCCGTACCATCCGCCCCCGCAAAAACCACGTCCGTAATAGCCATAACCATAGTTAATGCCGCCATAAAAGCCAACTTGTGGACCCCAATAACCCGCATGGAAAACGTAAACACCGGCATCGAAGCCCCAATAACATGGTGTCCATAATAAACCAAAGCTTGGTGGAGCTACCCATACACCTGGCACCCAGTAATAATCTTCATCCTCAGGGTCCCAGGCCCAGTAGCCCGGCTCCCAGATATAGCCATCAACCGGGCAAGCCGGCTGAACATACACAGGCAATGGAGGCGGCGCTATCGTTGCCTGGATGCCCACAGCCACGCTTACCTGGGCTTTTGCCTGAGTGGTAGCCATTAGAGCAACGGCAGCCATCAGGCATATTATCTTTATTAAATTTTTCATGATCCCTTAAATAATATCTTGTCACGAAAACAAATGTGAGGCTAAATGGTTTTGAGGAGGTAGATAATAGCGACTATAATTTACCTTTGATATCACCCTCTGAATTCAACTCACTTTTCTTATAGCTTTACCCAAAATCTCTACCGCATTTTCCATTTCCTTCTGATTAAGTGAAGCGAAACCCAGGCGGACGAAAGTGCGGTTATCATCATTGGTATACCAATAATCGCGCCCGGTAGGTATGGATAGACCCATTTCTGCGGCTTTTTTTGATACGATCGCTGTATCCAATCCATTAAGATATTTTACCCATATAGCAAAACCGCCATCGGGAATTCTGAAAGATACATGCTCATTCAATTGTTCATACAGTAGCTTGCAGAGCAGGTCGCGCCGCTCATGATATATTTTGTTCGATTTTTTAAGGTGTCGCCCGATGTCGCCATTTTTCAACAGGTTGGCCATGGCTTCTTCCAGCAGTTGCTCGCCCTGCCGGTCTATCATCCTCCGGAGGCGTTTTAATTGAATGATCAGATTTTGAGGGGCAACTGCAAAGCCGATACGGATACCCGGTGCAATGGTTTTGCAAAATGAGCCAACATAAATTACACTTCCATATTCATCTGCACTGGCAAGCGGCAATATCGGGCTGCTGCTGTAATGGAAGTCATAATCATAATCATCCTCCAAAATGGCAAAACGATATTTCCTGGACAGGTCCAGCAATTGCATGCGGCGATCTGAACTTAGCGTTACGGTAGTCGGGCGATGATGATGCGGGATCACATAAAGCAATTTCACCTTTTTCTTTTTGCAAATGGCTTCCACGGCATCAAGATCAATACCGTGTTCATCTATAGGTACCAGGGTCATCTGTGCACCCGAATGTTCAAAAACCTGGTTTGCACCCGGATAGCCAGGGTCTGCCGCAATCACGGTGTCGCCCTTTGAAAGCAGGACCTGAGCTGCCAGGTAAAGCGCCATTTGCACGCCCTTAGTGATCATAATATCCTGTGGGCTCACCTGCAAGCCTCGTGTTTCTGAAAGGAACTTTGCCAACTCATTTCGCAAATTTTCTGAACCCTGCTCTGAGCCATACATCAGGTACTTCGGGGTAAAACGATAGTTTCCGAAACGACGATATTCGCGAACCAGCAGCTCCACAGGAGCAAGCCGTGTATCCGGGAAGCCATCATTAAAAATGAGGTTATTTTGTGGTTCTGGCGCGAAAAGCGTCTGGAACGGAACATAGTCCGGGACATCAAAATGGGTTTCGGTGGCAAAACTGCTTATCCCTGTTTCTTTGGATAAAGGTTTTGGCTTTACCTCGGGAAGGTTTTTAGCTACAAAGATGCCTTTGCGTGGATATACGTCAGCCCAACTTTGCGCATATAGTTCATCATACGCGGCAATAACAGTTTTTCGATGTACACCCAATGCCAGGGCAAGCACACGACTGCTCGGTAAGGCACTTTCTGGTTTCAATATTCCCCGGCGTATATTATTGATTATACCGTTGGTGATCTGCAGATAAATTGGCACTGCCGATTCCTTATTGATTGTCAGAAGACTTTCCAATAAAATCATGCTGGACTACTTGTTTTATTAGTACTGGACTATAATTGTAGTCCAAGTTAGCTATAATTTTACTGTAAATAATTTTACAAAATGAAATTAAATGCAAAATTCGCATCAGTTTACCTTAGGGTGGCCATCGGCTTAGCCTACTTATGGGAAGTTGCCGACCGGATAGGTTTGTTAGGTGCGAACGGACAGCCACACGTTGGTTGGGGTGATTGGGCGCATTTTTTAAACTATGCAAAAAAAGTGATGGTTTTTTTGCCTAACGGTGCCGTACCCGCATTGGCCGTTTTAGCTTCTATAGGTGAGGCTGTTTTAGGGGCGTTGTTACTCATCGGTCTTTTCACCCGCGTAGCAGCAATCGGCAGCGGAATTTTAAGCTTGCTTTTTGCGCTCGCCATGGCTATATCATTCGGTATCGAATCGCCTCTTGGATATTCCGTTTTTACCTTAAGTGCAGCAAGCTTTTTATTATCAACCTTGCCGGCCTATCCATGGAGCATTGATGCGTTGAGATTAAAAAATAAGGAGGATAATAAATGAAAACAATATTCAAATGGGTTATTGCAGCAAGTTTGTTCGTAACCTCAGATCTCAATGTTCATGCTCAACAGATCGGGGACACTGCTATCCTGAAACAATTGCTCAATGGGCGGGGCATTAAAAATAAAGAAGTGCAAATGGAGATCGTCACTTTCTCTCCCGGCAGCGTTTCATCGCCCCACAGGCATCCTTGCCCTACATTTGGTTATCTGCTTCAAGGAGAACTCGAATCTGTTTTTGAAGGGGTAAGGCATATTTATAAAACCGGTGATTCTTTCTACGAAAAGCCCAACGGCCTTCATTCGCTGACCCGCAATAACAGCAAATCGGAACCGGCCAGGTTGCTGGTATTTTTTATAAATGATCCAGCCAAACCCAATTCAATCCATTTAAAAACCAAGTAATACCTGGACTACTTAATTTGATTTTTGGACTATATACATGGTCCAATGACTGGATAAATTTACCCGGTAAATCATTAAAACACATTGCCATGGAAACTAAAATAATAAATAAACCATCAGTAGCATTGGTTATTGTAGCTTTTGCCATTATTTATATCGTTTGGGGCTCAACCTATTTTTTTATCCAAATGGCGGTGCATGGATTTCCGCCAATGCTACTCGGAGCTTTTCGCTTTTTGACGGCAGGGTTGCTGCTACTAGCCTGGTGCCGTTTGAAAAATGATCGCATTTGGAATAAAAAAGACATTATATCATCAGCCGTAAGTGGTTTGCTTATGCTTTTTACTGCTACCGGTGGGATTATTTGGGCAGAACAATCATTGCCAAGTGCCATCGTGGCTATTATGGTATCGGCGAATCCAATCTGGTTTGTAGCATTAGATAAGGGCAACTGGGAAGTAAATCTCGGTAACAGGTCTACACTTGCAGGCCTTATTATTGGGTTTTCCGGTGTAGTACTTCTTTTTGCCGAAGCTATTGTTAAATCGTTCGCGGGGACTTTCACATTAACACAGGTGATCGCTCTTGCAATGGTGATGCTTGATCCTATCGCCTGGTCGTTGGGAGCGCTCTTGTCCAAAAAGAATGCCGCTAATACCCCCGCGAGGGTAAGCTCGGCCTGGCAAATGATCATCGCCGGATTGGCATTTGTTATTGCGGCCCAAGTTCACGGAGAATTAATACACTTTCAAATAAGCAGCGTGCCTGGAAGTGCATGGATGGCGCTGGTTTATCTGATCCTGTTTGGTTCAATTGGGGCATTCAGTGCATACATTTGGTTGCTGAAAGTACGTTCTGCGGTGCAGGTGAGCTCACATTCATATGTAAATCCTGTTGTTGCAGTAATATTAGGTGTCTTGTTTGCCAATGAAAGTATATCAATATTGCAATTGATTGGTTTGCTGATAATCCTGTGCAGCGTATTGCTGATCAATGCCAGAAAATACACTTTCAAAAGGCCTAAAGTTGGATTTGATCGTCTTAAAATCCGGAAAAGTGTTCAGCCCAAGTCAACACGGTTTATAAATAATCAGGCCTTTAACCTGGTTAAAAATGAATCGATTATTAATCGTTTATGATTTAATAGGTGGCGGGAACTTAATAGTTGAATTGCTAAGCGGCGACTTTATTTAGTTTTTAATCAAATTAGTGTTTATTTAACAGTTATTTATTCTTCCTTTTTAAAAAAAGTATTTTACCTTAGTGAGTAATTATAACCTAGCAATCTAATTTTAAAAACTACTGCCTATCGTTATAAATGAGTTTTAACAATTCGTTTATAACGATATGAATTAAATGCCAATTTTATTGTGCTTTTAACACTTAATTATGCCCGCGCACAATATCATAATTGGTATTTGTTATGGGAGAGTTAGATGGGTTGGGTAAACTAAAAAATGTTAAAAAAAATATTAAACCGATAAGTTGCAATGAAGAAATTAATAATCGCTTGTTTATTATTTGGCGGTATGACCCATGCTCAGGTTAAAGATTATCCGATACAACCTATACCATTTACAAAGGTAAGCCTGAATGACAAATTTTGGTTGCCGCGAATCGAAGCGAACCGTACAGTAACAATCCCAACCTCGTTTGCCCGTTGTGAAAATACCGGCCGTGTTAAGAATTTCGAAATGGCTGCTACCCGCACTGGTAGTTTTTGTACGAAGTTCCCTTTTGATGATACCGATATTTATAAGACTATTGAGGGTGCCTCATATTCGCTTGCGGTCCATCCTGACCCCAAATTACAAGCTTATGTAGATTCTCTGATAACGATAGTTGGAAAGGCCCAGGAACCTGATGGGTATCTATATACTGCACGAACCATTGATCCTCTGCATCCTCACCCATGGTCGGGTCTTGAGCGTTGGGTTAAAGAGAATGAATTAAGCCATGAATTATATAATTCAGGGCATATGTTTGAAGCCGCGAGCGCACATTTTTTGGCAACTGGTGAGCGAATTTTTTTAGATATAGCGCTTAGAAATGCCGATTTGCTGGTAAAAACGTTTGGCCCGGGCAAAAGACATGTGGCCCCCGGTCATGAAATAGTAGAGATGGGGCTGGTACGTTTATATCGTATAACGGGTAAAAAGGACTATCTCGACCTCGCAAAGTTTTTTATAGATGAGCGTGGCCACCGGGCGTATGACAGGAATTCAACCGATGAATGGAAAAATGGCATGTATTGGCAGGATGATCAACCGGTTACCAATCAGCCAGAGGCGGAAGGGCACGCGGTACGGGCAATGTATCTTTATTCGGGAATTGCTGATGTCGCAGCTTTGACGGGAGATAAGGCATATGTAGAAGCCATTGACCGGATATGGAATAATATGGTGAGCAAGAAAACTTACGTGCAGGGCGGAATCGGCGCAGTGCCAAATGGTGAAAGGTTTGGTGCAGATTATGAACTTCCTAATGCTACAGCCTATAATGAAACCTGTGCTGCAATAGGTGAAGTATTCTGGAACCAGCGTATGTTTTTACTGCACGGCGATTCAAAGTATATCGACCTGCTTGAAAAAGTGCTGTATAATGGTCTTATTTCCGGAGTGGGCCTGGATGGCAAGTCGTTTTTTTATAGCAATGCGATGCAAGTTACTGGCGGATTTACCCACCCCGCCCTGGAACCTGCCAGATCAGGTTGGTTTGAGTGTTCATGCTGCCCTACCAATCTCGCCCGTTTTCTCCCTTCTTTACCGGGATATATTTATGCCCGAAAGGGAAATAGTGTTTTTGTAAACCTGTTTATTGCCGGATCTGCCACAGTTCATTTAAATAGCAACAACATTAAAATCACGCAGGAGAATAATTACCCATGGAGCGGTTTACTGAAAATGACAGTTAATCCTGAGCATACCGACAACTTCAAAGTCTTGGTAAGAATCCCGGGTTGGACCCAATCAAGTGCTATACCGTCAAATCTGTATGCTTTTGCAGATAAGTCAGCGGCTCCCGTTCGAATAAAGATTAACGGAGTGCCTGTTAATTACCAAATGATGAACGGTTATGCTGTGATCGAAAGAAAATGGGGCAACGCGGACATCGTCGAGGTTAATCTGCCGATGAAAGTAAGAGAGGTGATTGCAAATAAGGCTCTGACAGATGATAACAATAAGGTGGCCTTGCAACGGGGGCCAATTATTTATTGCGGCGAATGGAAAGATAATGACGGCAAAGTTAGCAACCTGATCATCCCGGCGAAAAGTGTTTTTAATGCACGGTTCGAGCCGGATTTGCTGGGCGGAGTTACGGCTTTGAAAGGAAAGGCATTGCGACGAGTAGACAGTTTAATAAACACAGCAGAGAAGGCTGAATTCACTGCTATTCCTTACTATTCCTGGGCAAACCGTGGCAAAGGTGAAATGCGTGTGTGGTTTCCGCAAAATGATGTAGGTGTAAAGGCGCTAAAGACTAAATAATTTTCGGCATAAAAGTTTCTAAACGCATAACCTGGAGACTAAGAACGTTTCGAGGGCTATGGCGTTTGCCATGAGGCGGATTATTTAACAGGATGGATGAGCCGATTGTAAATATCCACGAGGGAGCCCTTGCCTGTTTTTATAAAACGGACTTAGATATTTTGGTTATCGAAAATTTTATCATTGCGAGATCAACCCACTCCGTAAGATTTGTCAACCTTTTTTATGGCCAATAAGATTGTCGCTTAACGCTTTCAAAGAGTTGCTAATTGAACCTGGGTTTCCTTAAACAACAATGACATGCCGATATGTGTTGTAAAATCCAATCTGTTTCCAATTCTTAATGAAACCGGGCCCAACGCTCGCTGCAGCATATACATTGGTTCTGTCGGGTAAATAATGTCTCCGCCGAGAATAAGCGTTTTGATCGGATAAAGTAGCCTTAGGCTGGCAAAAAATGAGCTTAACTGTTCGCAAAACTCCTTCATTGTTCTTTTTGCCATCGGATGTTTGTGGTATAAGTCTGTCAGGTCGCTTACATTTAGCAAACTGATGCCTGTTTGTTCATAATAGCGCTTTAATAATGACGTGGTCGTTAGCTCCTCTAAAGAGAAGCAATTTCTGAAATTCTGGAGGCTATTGAGGTCGACTATCGACGAATTGCATCTCAGCGCCGGTGAAAGATCTGAGCCGATCTCGATTCCTGCAACGCAATCATCCTCAATATTTGGCATGCTTTCCAATGCACCACGCAAAAAACTGGTTGAATTTGAATAGACTTCTACATTTTGATCGGGAAGTGATAATATTTCAGCGAACACTTCGTCCAGTTGCAAATCATTATAATTCGCAGCCCCAAAACAATTACCCGTACTGTCGTTCAATGCTGTGCTTGGAGCTGAAATTGCACAAAAATCTACGTCTTTTAGAATCTTGGATTGCATCGATTCAATAACCTGACGCCAGTTGTTTATCGATACCTCGCAGGTAGCCTTTCGGGAATGTGGTACCCGCCGGTAGCTGTCTTTTATAAAAATTTGTCGACGGAGGTCATATGCGCACGCTGAAAAATGAGCTCCGGAGATGCGAATCGTCAGTAATTTTTGTTCCCTGTCCATCTGATCAAAATTAAAGTGAAAAACGTTCCGAGATCCGCCTTGGAACGTCAGATAATTAACTAAACCGGCTAATTCTATGATCAGTTTCTTTGTGGATTTACCTCTCCTTCGAAACCGCATATTGAAACCGGGTATTTCGGTTTATAAGTGTTTGTTTAACAATAATAAAAAACATTTTTATTATTTGCAAATTATTTTTATCATGCTTTGTTGAAGTTGAAATCGTGTTTCAATTTAAAAACGACCTAAAATCAATCATTTTATTGTAGATACGGCAATTTAGGGTAAAGATATTATGTCCGGCTCCTGTCTATTTTATACTTGAACTAATATTTTAAGTGTTAATTTAACAATTAAGTTTATTTATACTATATTAGAATTTTAATTTTATGTTTATTATAACATCATGTCATTTAAAATCTTTTTTCAACCTGCCATACTTGTGGCCTTTTTGGCACCGGTAATTGCTTTCTCTCAGCAATTGAATACTGTTAATTTGTCACAAAGCGATCAACAGAAAAATATTGGTAAGCCGATCAGCAGGGACCTGTTCGGTGTTTTCTTTGAAGATTTGAGCTATGCTGCAGATGGCGGACTTTATGCAGAACTTGTCCAAAATCGCTCGTTTGAATATAGCGCGAGCGACAGGAAGGAATGGAACCCGTTAACTGGTTGGGAATACACAACCGAAGGGTATGGTTATGGTACGATATCAGTGGAGTCAGCACTTCCCATCAACCCCAATAATCCTCATTATGTTGTATTAAATATAGACGACCCGGGGCAACAGGGTGTCGGGCTCACCAATTCTGGTTTTGATGGGATTGCCATCAAATCAGGAGGACGTTATAATTTTTCCGTCTATGTACGCCAAATTTCTGATAAACCAATTCCAATGCAGGTACAATTGCGCGGCAGCAAAGGAGTCGTTTATGGAGCATTTTCTTTTGAAACACAAGGCAAACAATGGAAAAAGTATTCAGGGGTTATTTTAGCTAATCAGAGCGTTGATTCGGCCAAACTAACCATCGTCGCTAAGCAAAAATCCAAACTGGCAATTGACGAGGTTTCATTGTTCCCTCAAAATACTTTTAGAAATGAACCCAACGGCTTGCGGGCTGACCTGGCGCAAGCCATCGCGGAGCTTCACCCCAAATTTATGAGGTTCCCTGGTGGGTGCCTTGTGCATGGTGATGGTCTTGACAATATTTACCGCTGGAAAAATACCATAGGTCCGGTTGAAGAAAGGCAACAGCAACGAAATATTTGGTCGTATCACCAGAGTGTTGGCCTTGGTTTTTATGAATATTTCAGGTTTTGCGAAGATATCGGAGCAAAGCCATTACCTGTTGTAGCAGCCGCCGTAAGTTGCCAGAATTCAGGTGGAACCTGGGCAATAGGTGGCACCGGTCAGAAAGGCCTGTCTATGGCTGATATGAAGGGATATATTCAAGACATATTGGATCTGATTGAGTACGCAAACGGTCCGGTTACTTCGCCATGGGGCGCCAAAAGAGCCATTGCTGGTCACCCCAAGCCATTTCACCTGCAATATATTGGCATTGGAAATGAAGATGCACAAACTGACCAATTTCGTGATCGGTTTAAAATGATCTATGACGCCGTCAGAGCGAAACATTCCGAAATCACGATAATAGGAACGGTTGGGCCTGCTCCGTCAGGTAAAGACTATGACCTGGGATGGAAATTTGCCGACAATTTATCAGTTCCGGTTGTTGATGAGCACTTTTATGAAAAGCCTGAATGGTTTCTCGATAATAATAACCGCTATGACACCTATCGCAGACAGAACTCACAAGTATATATAGGTGAGTACGCGTCCTGGGGAAATGCTTTGATCAACGCTCTTTCAGAAGCAGCTTTTATGACTAGCTTAGAAAGAAACGGCGATATTGTAAGAATGGCTTCGTATGCCCCACTACTCGCAAATCTTAACCATACTTCATGGAACCCCAACCTGATTTATTTTAATAATAGAACAATGGTACCAACCGTGAATTATTATGTGCAGCAATTGTTCTCAACCAACCAGGGAGACATTTATTTCCCTAATAAGGTTAATTTCATAAGTGAGAACGCAGGAAAAGATTCTACGCTGGCGGCCTCGTGTGTAAAAGACAATAAAACAGGGGATATCATACTTAAAATCGTTAATGTGGGTTCGCGCCCGGCGTCAGCAAAAATCAGCCTGGAAGATCTTAATATCCGGGAAGGAGACGCTTCTTTGAAAATTCTTAAGGGAGATCCTGCGGATAAGAATACGTTTTCGCAGCCGGAAAATATTATTCCTGTATCATCAAGTGTATCTTTTGCAGCACTCAAAAATTATACTGCACCTGCTTATTCGCTCAGCATTATACGTGTTAGTACCAGGCGTCATTGATCCAAAGCCTGGTAACGACGTCGAAAGCGGTTGCATCTAAAAGTATGCGGAGTAGCCGCTTAAAGACCGATAAACTAAGTAGATAACGAACTCTGAAAAATACCAAAGCATGCAGGGTAACAGTATTTTATTGGTATAAAAAAAGTGATACAAATATTAACACTAAAAATGGCTTCCGGGCGGGCGCCCGGATAGCCATAATATACCAATTATAAAGGGAGGGCTTGTTAGTCATTAACGAATCGCAAAGTGTTGTGCCGGGATGTTAGTCCTCAATATGATTCTTTTAGAACCGGCATTTTTCTTGCAATAGCACGGATGGCAGCTGATACAATATGATCGCTATCCAATCCATACTTTTTCATTAATTCTTCAGGGGTGCCGCTTTCGCCAAACGAATCGTTGACAGCTACATATTCCTGCGGCGAGGGATTGTTCACAGCAAGCAGTTGGGCAATACTGTCACCCAGGCCGCCTAAACGGTTATGTTCCTCTGCAGTTACTACGCAACCGGTTTTGGCCACGGATGCCAGCACGGCAGCATTATCCAAAGGTTTGATGGTATGGATATTAATGATCTCGGCATTTATACCTTGTTCGGCGAGTTTCTCGCCAGCTATGATCGCCTCCCATACCAAATGACCGGTGGCAAATATGCTGACATCGGTACCTTCATTAATTAACCAGGCTTTACCAATTTCAAATTGCTGGTCGGCCGGCGTGAATATTGGCACCACCGGGCGGCCAAAACGAAGGTAAACAGGGCCTTCATAATCAGCGATAGCAATGGTTGCTGCTTTGGTTTGGTTGTAATCGCATGGGTTTATTACCGTCATGCCCGGCAGCATTTTCATTAAGCCGATATCTTCGAGTATCTGATGGGTTGCGCCATCTTCGCCCAATGTTAAGCCGGCATGCGAGGCACATATCTTTACATTTTTACCTGAATAGGCAATTGATTGGCGGATTTGGTCATAAACCCTCCCGGTAGAAAAGTTTGCGAAAGTACCGGTAAAGGGAATCTTTCCGCCAATGGTAAGTCCGGCGGCAATGCCCATCATATTGGCTTCCGCTATGCCGATCTGGAAAAACCGTTCAGGGAATTCTTTTATAAAATCGTTCATTTTCAACGAGCCGATCAGGTCGGCACATAGGGCTACCACCTGGTCATTTCGTTTGGCTGCTTCAAGCAAACCGGCACCAAAGCCCGAACGGGTGTCTTTCTTCTCTGTGTAAGTGTGTTTTTTCATTTTGTGTGCCTTATTAATAATCGCCAAGGGTTTCTTCTAGTTGGGCAAGGGCCTGTTCTAGTTGCGCATCGTTTGGCGCTACGCCATGCCATTTATGACTGCCCATCATAAAATCAACGCCATGCCCCATATTGGTGTGCATTAAAATCGCGATGGGTTTTCCATTGCCGCTTCGTCTTTTTGCTTCCTCCATAGTATCAACAATGCCCTCCATATTATTACCGGACATTTCCATAACATCCCATCCAAATGCTTCCCATTTTGCATGCAGGTCGCCTAAGGAAAGTACTGCGCTTGTCGGGCCGTCTATCTGCTGCCCGTTTACATCAATGGTTGCAATTAAATTGTCAACGCGGTTATGGGGAGCAAACATGGCCGCTTCCCATATCTGGCCTTCCTGTAGTTCACCGTCTCCATGTAAAGTAAATACCAGGCTCTCGTCATTGTTTAACTTCTTGGCTAAGGCGGCACCTATAGCAACCGATAATCCTTGCCCTAATGAACCAGATGCAATGCGAACGCCTGGTAAATGTTCATGAGTAGTAGGGTGCCCCTGCAAGCGGGATCCCAATTTTCTGAATGTGGCCATTTCTGATTTTTCAAAATAACCTGAATGGGCCAGCACGCTGTAAAATACAGGGGAAATGTGCCCATTTGATAAAAAGAACAAATCTTCGCCAATGCCATCCATCTTGAAATCAGGATCATGTTTCATGATACCAAAATAAAGTGCCACCAAAAAATCTGTGCAACCCAGCGAGCCTCCCGGATGCCCGGATTGACAACCGTGCACCATTCTGACAATATCCCTGCGTACCTGCGACGCAATCTTTTCTAATTCTTGTATGTTTTTTTTCATGACGGTCTTAAACGGATTTTAGGGTTTCAGCTGCTTTTGCATGATCAGCCAGGAATTGCGCCAAGCCGTTATCTGTAAGCGGGTGTTTTAACAATGCGGTGATGGCACTCAGTGGTGCTGTAACCACATCGGCACCCAGCTTGGCGCAGTTCACGATGTGCATTGGGGTTCTGGCAGAGGCCGCAAGAATTTGGGTCTCATAACCATAATTATTGTAGATCAGCCTGATGTCTTCTATCAGCGTTAAGCCGTCGGTTGATACGTCGTCCAAACGACCGATAAAAGGCGATACATAAGTTGCCCCGGCTTTCGCGGCCAGCAAAGCCTGTCCGGCCGAGAATACCAGCGTGCAGTTTGTTTTGATGCCTTTGCCGGAAAAGTATTTAATAGCTCTTACGCCATCCTTTATCATAGGCACCTTAACCACAATGCGTTCGTGCAATTTAGCTAGTGCCTCGCCTTCGGCTATCATTTCATCATAAGTGGTGGAGATAACCTCGGCGCTGACATCGCCTTCTGTGATATTGCAGATAGCTTTGTAATGGTTGATAACATGATCATGGCCGGTAATGCCTTCCTTTGCCATAAGCGAAGGATTGGTAGTTACACCATCCAATACACCCAATTGATGGGCTTCTTTAATTTGAGCAAGATTTGCTGTGTCTATAAAAAACTTCATTTTAAAAATTTAATTTATTACCAAAACTTAACGTAGAGCGCGCTCAGTAATAAAAGGGTAAATGCAATTAATGCAAGGGTTGACGGAGCGACCCTGAACATCAGTTTATCCAGGTCAAACGCCTTTTTGTTGATCAGCGGTCCGCCTAAACTGATGGCGACCATGATGACCATGGTAAATACGAACGACCATCCCATACAAATCAGAAACGGTATCTGGTATACTCCTTTACTATCAGGGTAGGCGGTGTATAACCAATTCTCGTGCCCGAATAATGCCGGTGCGAAATTGTTGAACAACACCGATAAGGCGAAGCCTGCAAGTACCCCCACAATCGCCGAAGCTCCAGTCGTTCGTTTCCAGAACATACCCAACAAGAACATGGCAAATACACCCGGACTGAAATAACCGGTATACTTTTGTATGTAGGTAAAGCCTCCTTCGCCGCCAATGCCTAAAACGTCTCTCCAGGTTAACATGATGGAGACCAGCATAGCCAGGCCAATTACTATTTTTCCCATTACCACCATGCCTTTTTCACTGGCTTCCTTTTTGATATACTTTTTATAGATATCCATGGTAAAGATGGTGGAAATACTGTTTGCCTTGCCCGCCAGTGAGGCAACAATGGCAGCAGTTAAAGCAGCTATTGAAAGCCCTTTTAGGCCGTTAGGCAAAAATCCAAGCACAGCAGAGTAAGCATTATCAGGATTTAAATGCCCGGCCGAGGTCATTTCATGCTGCAGGCCACCATTCTTATATAATACATAAGCTGCAATACCGGGTAATACTACTATTATCGGCATGGCCAGTTTCATCAGTCCGGCGAATAAGATGCCGGTGCGTGCGGTTTTCAGATCAGCACCTAAAGCACGCTGGGTTATATACTGGTTACATCCCCAATAATTAAGGTTTACAATCCACTGTCCGGCAAAATACATCGCGATACCGGGCAGTAGCAGATATTTATTGATATCCTCTTGTGAGGCATGCGGGCCAGGTTTGGCCAATATCATCTTAAAGTGATCCGGAGCATCTTTTAACATGGCGGCAAAACCAGCCAGCGCGTCTTTTCCTAAGCCAAAGTGCTCGCTAACCAGGGTTAAGGCAATGTAAGTGGTAGCCAATCCGCCTATTACCAATACTAATACCTGAATAACGTCGGTAAAACCGATAACCTTCATGCCGCCGAGAGCGATCACTAACGAAAACACTGAAAGCGCTATAATGATCCAGTGCAGGGTTGTTTCATCGCCTCCGGCCAGGCTGTTTATGGCCAGCGCGCCAAGGAATAATATAGAAGTTAAATTAACGAATATGTACAGGAACAACCAGAATATCGCCATGATCAAACTCACGGTTTGATTATACCTCGTTTCCAGGAACTGGGGCATTGTAAATATCTTGTTTTTAAGATACACCGGGATAAACCATACGGCTACAATGATAAGTGCGATGGCTGCGATCCATTCATAAGCTGCAACTGCTAACCCGACCTGGAAACCTTGTCCGCTAGCGCCGATAAATTGTTCTGCCGAGATATTTGAGGCGATCAGTGATGCACCGATGGCCCACCAGGTAAGCGATCCTTCGGCCAGGAAGAAATCGTGGCTACCGGTAATCTCTTTCTTTTTTTTGCGACTGTACACCCAGTAGCCATAACTTGATACTACGATGAAATATATCACAAAAATGATATAATCAGGGGTTGAAAATTTGTTCATAAAGCGGTTTTATTAATTGGTTAATTGTTTAATCAGACCGGGAATCGATCATCCCATCAGCGTTTTCCCGGTCTGCATAAAAAATGATCTTATCTGTAAGCCGCTTCATTCCAGCGGATCTCATTGCGGAACTGATCAATACGGGTGTCTTTACCAATCCGTAAAAACTCAAGCTCGGCCATATCCGCAAAATCCTGTAAATGCTCGGCGGTAAGGTTTTGACTATATGCGGTATGATGCGCACCGCCGGCGTATATCCAGGCGGCGCAGCCGGTTTTCATGTCCGGCAAAGGCTTCCATAGCACGCGTGCAACTGGCAGATGAGGCAGATCATTTTGAGGTTCAACAGCTTCAACCTCATTGATAAGCAAGCGGAAACGGTTGCCCATATCGACAATCGAAGCATTCAGTGCCGGGCCGCCAGATACGTTAAACACCAGGCGGGCCGGGTCAGCCTTGCCGCCGATGCCCAGTGGGTGAACCTCGAGATTTGCTTTACCATTTGCCAGCGAGGCATCAACTTCGAGCATGTGCGAGCCTAAAACCAGGGCATTATTTGGGTCGAAATGGTAGGTGTAATCTTCCATAAAAGCATTGCCACCTTTAAGCCCGCTGCCCATTACTTTGAAAGCACGTACCAAAGCAGCAGTTTTCCAGTCACCTTCACCCGCAAAACCATAGCCATCGGCCATTAATCGTTGCGCGGCGATACCAGGCAGTTGGATCATGCCGTGCAGGTCCTCAAAAGTATCTGTGAAGCCTTTAAATCCACCATTTTCCAAAAAAGTGCGCAGGCCAATCTCTATTTTTGCAGCTTCATAAACTGACGAATGTTTTGATCCCCCTTTGCGTAATGAGTCGTCCATTGCATAAGTAGCCTCATATTCATTAATAAGGGCATCTATAGCGTCATTGCTCACCGTGTTAATTACGGCAACAAGATCTCCTACACCATAGGTATTTACTGAGTAGCCAAATTTTAATTCAGCTTCAACTTTATCACCTTCGGTAACGGCAACAAAGCGCATGTTATCACCAAAGCGGGCAAATTTTGCTCCCTGCCAGTCGTACCAGCCGGCTGCAGCCCTTGCCCACGTGTCAATTTGTTCAAGTACTTCCGGATCTTGCCAATGACCTACCACAACTTTACGGTTTTTGCGTAAACGCGAAACAATAAACCCAAACTCCCTGTCGCCATGGGCACTTTGGTTTAGGTTCATGAAATCCATGTCAATTGAGTTCCATGGGATATCGCGGTTAAATTGGGTATGGAGGTGAAGCATTGGCTTTTGCAGAATATTCAAGCCCCTGATCCACATTTTAGCGGGAGAAAAGGTATGCATCCAGGTAATAATGCCTATGCAATTTTCGGCGGTATTGGCTTCCTGCAGAGTAGCATAAATCTCTTCGGTAGATTTTACCACCGGCTTGTAAACTACCCGTACTGGTATCTTGCCTGAGTTGTCAATGCCTTTGGCTATTTGTTGCGAATGTTCTGCAACCTGTTTCAAAGTTTCTTCCCCGTAAAGATCCTGGCTGCCAGTGATGAACCATACTTCAAATATTTTTAGATCGATCATGTTAATTTTGATTTATTGTCGTGTTATGATTAGGTAATTTATTGGCCGTAATAAGAATTTGGGCCATGTTTGCGTTCAAAATGTTTGTTTATCAAAGCGGCCTTTAACCGTTTAACTTCAGGGTTTACCTGTTCGGTTAAATAAGCCATTTGGGCCACCGATTCTAATACCGCACTGTTATAAACTGCTTTATCGGCAGTTTTTCCCCATGTAAACGGCGCGTGGTTGCCCACTAATATCATCTCTATATCTTTGTAGCTTAAGCCACGTTCCGCAAGGCACTTGGTGATCTGGTAACCGGTTTCGTATTCGTAATCGCCCTGTATCATGTCATCGCTCATAGGGCTTGCACACGGGATATCAACCGTAAGATGGTCTGCATGCGTAGTACCGTATATGGGAATATCTCTTTGTGATTGCGCCCAGGCGGTCGCATAGGTAGAATGTGTATGGACGATGCCATTTACATTTTCCCAGTTTTTATAAAGTACTGCATGGGTTTTAGTGTCAGATGATGGCCTTAAACTGCCTTCAATGGTGTTGCCATCAAAATCTACTATCACCATTTTTTCAGGGGAAAGTTCCTGGTAAGGAACGCCGCTTGGTTTAATTGCAAAGGCTCCGAGGCTTCTGTCGGCGGCGCTTACATTTCCGAAGGTAAACAGTACAAGCCCTAATTTCGGGAGTTGCATATTAGCTTCGAAAGCTTCCTGTTTTATATGCTGATACTGGCTCATAACAGAATGGGATCGGTTTGTTGCACACTAACTGTTGACTGAAGGCCTGTTTGCCAGGCTACAAAGTTTCCGAGGTCATGATATTGTTTATATCGCTTAGCATAAATGTCACGAAGCTCGGTATTGGGATAATACTCCACATCAAATCCTCTTCCCATTGCAACCATTGCATCTTCAACAGTAGGATATATATCAGCCACAACTGCGGCAAACATGGCTGCACCCAAAGCACAGGTATGTTCAAACTGGTGGATACGTATAGGCATGCCCAGCACATCGGCCATCATTTGCATAACGAAGGGTGATTTTTTGGCTACGCCGCCAATTCCAATAATTCCCTTTACAGGTATTCCTTCCTTAGAAAAGCGGTCTACAATAGCTTTTGCACCAAAGCAGGTCGCTTCGGCAAGTGACCGGAATATTTTAGGGGCATCGCTGCCGAGATTCAAACCCGTGATAGCGCCCTTTAATGTCTGATCGGCATCAGGTGTACGACGGCCGTTAAACCAGTCGACGGCCAATTCAGTTTCCAGATCAAATGGTAATAATTGAGCTTCTCTGCTCAATTCAGGTATAATGCGTTCGCTGAACTCATTTCTCAGAGCTTCAGCCGTTACACTGTCAATGACTTTTGAATCCTTTAAAAGATTATCGAGTGGCCATGATAGCACTTTTTTAAACCAGGCGTAGGTATCGCCAAATGCCGACTGACCAGCCTCCAGCCCAATCATTCCCGGAATAACGGATCCATTCACCTGGCCGCAAATACCCTTCACCAGTTTTCCGTTCATTTCGTCAGCGGGAGCAACTAATATATCACAGGTTGAAGTTCCCATTACTTTGCTCAGATGGTACGGTTCAATTTGCCCGCCAACGGCGCCCATATGTGCATCAAAGGCACCTACGCCGACAGCGACCTCGGTAGTCAGGCCAAGCCTTTCAGCCCACTCTTTATTCAGATAGCCTGCTTTTTGGTCGGATGTGAAAGTTTCGTTAAATAATTTGAAGGTGAAACCTTTAAGCATCGGGTCAAGTGACGAAAAGAACTCATCAGGAGGTAACCCGCCAAATTCTTCAGCCCATAAAGCTTTATGACCTGCAGAACACCTGCCGCGTTTTATCTCGTCGGCTTTTTTACCACCTGTTAAAAGGAAAGGTATCCAGTCGCAATGCTCTACCCAGGAGTGACAAGCCTGGCGTACCTGCTCATCCGTTCTTAATATGTGTAGCAATTTTGCCCAAAACCACTCTGACGAATAAATACCACCAACATATTTAAGATAGTTAATGTCAAATTTAGTGGCATGTTCGTTGATCTGAGCGGCTTCGACAACTGATGTATGATCTTTCCATAAGATAAACATTGCATTTGGATTTTGTTCAAAGCCGGGAGTCAGCGCCAACGGTATCCCTGATTCATTTACCGCCACCGGAGTAGAGCCGGTTGTATCTACAGACAGACCTTTTATAGCATGAACGATGCTTTTTCCGCCGGCTTTTTCAATACATTCCTTAATGGTGAATTCTAAACCTTCTATATAATCAAGCGGATGTTGCCTGAATTGATTTTCGGCAGCATTGCAATACAGTCCGTCGCGCCATCTCGGATAATTAAATACTGAAGAAGCTATTTCCTCGCCGTTAACTGCGTTGATTAATACTGAGCGAACGGAGTCGGACCCATAGTCCACTCCAATCACAAATTGGTTCTTATCCATAATAGGTTCTATAATTCGTGTCAAAAAAACACTTATTTTTTTAAAAATGCAAATATTCCGGTAAATACATTTAAAAAAATTGAATTCAATCGATGGCTTAACTAAAAATATTTGTAAGTGACTGAAAATGTTTCAAATAGCAAAATAGCTAACTATATTAGAGTGTACTGACTTGTGCCTTAATATTTTGGCCGGAACCAAAATCACCCAATTGGCCCTCGCGTATTTCAAATGTGACGTGATTAACTGCAATAATGGTCGATTACAATCGAAAATCGAGGACGATACAATTTTTTTTTCACGGTAATTAAATTTTCTTTTTGGATAGAATTTAGTGGTAGAATAGATATTCAGGTTAGTTTTTTGTCTTATAAAGTGTTATTTATACACTAAACAATTTGAAAAAATCTTAAGTGTTAATTTCACAATTAAAAAAAATTACTTTACTTTAGATTTTAATTAGGCCCGACAGTCGGCCTGACCAAGAGTAAACCGTAATAATTAAATTTTATAAAAGTTCAGCAGCTGCATGTCGCCATCGACCACTGCAAACCTGTAATATTAATTCTTAAAAGAAATTATGAGAGCAAATTCTACTAAGTTTTTCCTTGCAGTAGCCTGCGTTGGTCTGTTGTTTACTGGGTGTCATTCGGCATCTACTGATAAGAGGTCACGCAGCAATACCGATTCAGCGGCTGTAAAAGCAGCTGCGATACCTGATTCCAGTGGTTTTAAGCAGAAAGTCCAGGGTAAGCAGGTAAACCTTTTTGTACTGAAAAATAGCAATAATTTCCAGGTGGCGATTACTAACTATGGCGGCCGGATTGTAAGTATGATGGTTCCTGATAAAGATGGGAAGCTTGTTGATGTTGTATTAGGTTATGACAGTTTGAAAAGCTATCAAAAACCCAAGGAGCCTTTTTTCGGGGCGTTAATTGGCAGATACGGAAACAGGATTGCAAAAGGAAAATTTACTATTGAAGGAAAAAATTACCAGCTGGATATAAACGACGGCGTAAACACACTACATGGTGGGTTCAATGGTTTTTATGCAAAAGTTTGGAACGCGAAACTGTTATCACCAAAAAGCATTGAGCTCTCTTATATATCTAAAGATGGTGAAGGAGGTTATCCCGGTAACCTGACCGTTAAGGTGATTTACACCGTAACTGATGATAACGCGCTTAAAATTGATTATGAGGCTACTACTGATAAAACAACTATTGTTAATCTTACTAACCACGCCTATTTTAATTTAAGTGGGGCTGGCAGCCCGACAATTATCGACCACTTGTTGCAAATCAACGCGGCTGCGATTACTCCTATCGACACAACATTAATTCCAACAGGCAAACTGATGCCTGTAAAAAACACACCATTTGATTTTACAGTAGCCAAGGCTATAGGGGCTGACATTAATAAACAAGATGAGCAACTTAAAAATGGTAAAGGTTATGATCACAATTTTGTGCTTGATAAAAATATAGGCGATAAGCCTTTAGCTACCGTTCTTAGCCCCAAAACAGGGATAAAAATGGAAGTTTATACCACCGAACCAGGACTGCAATTTTACAGTGGTAATTTCTTAACCGGCAAAGATCATGACGGAAAAGGTGGCGCTTCCTATGCTTACCGTTCAGCTTTTTGTCTTGAAACACAGCATTTTCCTGATTCGCCAAATGAGCCCTCTTTCCCTTCAACCCAGTTAAAGGCAGGACAAGTTTACCATACATCAACAACATATAAGTTTTTATCTAAATAGTTACAGGTGCCCTTTTGATTAAACTATAAGTCCATTGAATTGATATGTCAGAAACGGAAATAAGGGATTTGTTGAGGGATGTTGCTTTAAATGGCAACCGGGTATCGTTTAAAAAACTATACTTGCTTTATTATAGCAAGTTGTTTTGCCTGGCTAAATCGCTTGTGAAACAGGACGTGGTTGCGGAAGAAATAGTTGACGATGTATTTATGAATCTTTGGATGCACCGGACAACACTCACTTTAATAAATAACTTCGCTTATTATTGTTATCGGGCTGTAAAGAATAAATCGCTCACCCATATTTCGAAATCCGATATAAAACAGGTACCAATTGAGGATATCAACATCGAAATAGTTGATTCCTCAATTACCGGCGAGCAACGGCTTGTTTACGAAGATTTAGCCAAAACCATCAATTATTCCCTGGGTAAACTTTCCGATCAATGTAAATTAGTTTTTAAGCTTGTAAAAGAGGATGGCTTAAAATACAAGGAAGTAGCGGAGCTGCTGGATATATCTGTTAAAACGGTAGAATACCACATGGGGAATGCTTTAAAACAACTTGCTAAAGCCATAGCAAATGCACAAAGACCAATAAATGCCGTTCCGGCAAAATCTTTTTAAAAATAAATTACTTTTTGACTAGGGTGTTTTCATTATTTCCAGTCTCTATATACAGAGCCTGATATAATGATTAACAACATCTGGATACTTATTGGTAAAAAATTAAGCGGCAATGCAACCGCAGAAGAATTGCTTGAGCTTGAAGAGTTGCTTCGGGAGGAAGGCATAACTGATAGGTATTCCATATCGTTGCTTGAAGATCTCTGGAAAAACCAATACCAGGAAAAATCAAATACAAATTTAGAACAAAAATGGAACGCCTTTGAAGCCAAACTTGATGTTGCCGAAAAAAATGAAATCGCAACAACCGAACCGGAGGCAGTTCAACCCAATACGTCTTCAAAAGGAAGAATAATCAAATTTTTTAGATTTTCTGTATGGGTTGCCGCAAGTATAGTGCTGGTTATACTATGGTTTGCAAAAGGCCAGAAAATTGAAAATAATGGCGCCAATGTAATTGTGGCCCCCAAAAATGGCATTAGTAAAGTTCAATTGCCTGATGGCACCAAAGTATGGCTGAACTCTGGTAGCAAATTAGTTTACGGTGCCGATTATGGCACAGAGCTCAGAAAAGTTTCGCTGGCGGGTGAAGCCTTTTTTGATGTGGTTAAGGATGCTCATCATCCGTTTATTTTAACTACATCAACGATTAACATTAGAGTACTCGGCACAGCGTTTAACGTACGTGCTTATAGCAAGGATAAAACTTCGGAAACCTCCCTTGTTCGTGGCCGGATAGAGCTCACGGTTTTAAAGAACCCTGAGAAAAAGATTATCCTGAAAGCATCTGAAAAACTTACCATCATTAATAAAGAACAAGAACCTGCTAAAGGCATAACATCGGGATCAACAACTGAAGAAGTGCCGTTAATAGCCTTAGGCAGGATACACCAGGCTAAGAAGGATACATTACCAAGCGAAGCTTTATGGATGGAAGATAAACTCGCATTTGATGCCGAGAGCTTTGAAAACTTAGCAGAAAGGTTAGAGCGGAGGTATAATGTCTCCATCGTTTTTAAAAACGAAGAAACCAAAAAACTAAGATTTACAGGAAAGTTTCAGAACGAATCAATAGACAGAGCTCTAAGGGCTTTGCAAGTTTCAGCTTATTTCCATTTTAAAACCGATAGCAACAAAATTGTAATTTATTAACTAAACAATGAAGCCTATGATAAGATAACTTACATATAAACCAAAAAACGGGAAAATGTTGGCGCATTTCCCCGTGTAAATGGTATCAATTAACTACCAGTCCTTTAGAAACCAAATAGT
>Ga0207706_10000045_pt1 | contig 120758 bp, 111 predicted proteins | sample KBSC53metaG_FD_184318 | JGI IMG/M metagenome (GOLD analysis project Ga0207706, IMG submission 184318) | Corn rhizosphere microbial communities from Kellogg Biological Station, Michigan, USA - KBS C5-3 metaG (SPAdes) (version 2) | ecosystem: Host-associated > Plants > Roots > Rhizosphere >...
CACGTCCTCGAGCGTCAGCGGCTCGAAATACAGCCGGTCCGACGTGTCGTAGTCGGTCGAGACGGTCTCCGGATTGCAGTTGACCATGATCGTCTCGAAGCCGTCCTCGCGCAGCGCCATCGCCGCGTGCACGCAGCAATAGTCGAACTCGATACCCTGGCCGATGCGATTCGGGCCGCCGCCCAGCACCATCACCTTCCTGCGGTCGGTCGGCGCCGCTTCGCATTCGTCCTCGTACGTCGAGTACATGTACGCGGTGCGCGTCGCGAATTCGGCTGCGCACGTGTCGACGCGCTTGTACACGGGCCGAAGCCCAAGCGCATGGCGCCGCTCACGCACCGCGGTTTCCGTCGTCTTCAGCAGGTGCGCGAGCCGACGATCGGCGAAGCCCATGCGCTTCAGCTCGCGCAGGTCATCGGCACCGATCGCTTCCAGCGTGCGTTTTTCGAGCGCGAGCTCCAGATCGACGATCTCCTTGATCTGCGCGAGGAACCAGCGATCGATCTTCGTCAGCGCGTACAGCTCGTCGACGCTCATGCCGATGCCGAACGCATCGGCGACATACCACAGGCGCTCCCCGCGCGGATAGGCGAGCTGGTCGGCGATGCTGTCGGGATCGACGGTCTTCAGGTTGAAACCGTCGACGCCGACCTCGAGGCCGCGCAGCGCCTTCTGCAGCGACTCCTTGAACGTGCGGCCGATGGCCATCACCTCGCCGACCGACTTCATCTGCGTCGTCAGGCGGTCGTCGGCGCGGCGGAACTTCTCGAACGCGAACCGCGGGACCTTGGTCACGACGTAGTCGATCGTCGGCTCGAACGAGGCCGGCATGAAATGGCCCTGGTCGTTGCCGGCGATGTCGTTGGCGAGCTCGTCGAGCGTGTAGCCGACGGCGAGCTTGGCCGCGATCTTGGCGATCGGAAACCCGGTCGCCTTCGATGCGAGCGCGGAGCTCCGCGACACGCGCGGATTCATCTCGATGACGACCATCCGCCCGTCGGCAGGATCGATGGCGAACTGCACATTCGATCCGCCGGTGTCGACGCCGACTTCGCGCAGCACCGCGATCGACGCGTCGCGCATCAGCTGGTATTCCTTGTCGGTCAGCGTCTGGGCGGGCGCGACGGTGATCGAATCGCCGGTGTGCACGCCCATCGGGTCGAGGTTCTCGATCGAGCAAACGATGATGCAGTTGTCTTTGCGGTCGCGCACGACCTCCATCTCGAACTCTTTCCAGCCGAGCAGCGACTCCTCGATCAGGAGCTCGTGCGTCGGCGAGAGGTCGAGCCCGCGCTTGCACATGTCGACGAACTCGTCCTTGTTGTAGGCGATGCCGCCGCCGGTCCCGCCGAGCGTGAACGACGGGCGGATCACGGCCGGAAAGCCGATCTGCGCCTGGACGGTGAGCGCCTGATCGAGATCGTGGGCGATGCCCGAGCGCGCGGATGCGAGCCCGATGCGCGTCATCGCCGCCTTGAATTTCTCGCGGTCCTCGGCCTTGTCGATGGCCTTCTTCGACGCGCCGATCAGCTCGACGTCGAACTTCGTGAGCACGCCCTCGCGCGCGAGGTCGAGCGCGCAATTGAGCGCCGTCTGCCCGCCCATCGTCGGCAGCAGCGCGTCGGGGCGCTCGCGCTCGATGATGCTCGCCACCATCTGCCAGGTGATCGGCTCGATGTACGTCACGTCCGCCATCTCCGGGTCGGTCATGATCGTGGCCGGATTGGAGTTGACGAGGATGACGCGATAACCCTCCTCGCGCAGCGCCTTGCATGCCTGCGCGCCCGAATAGTCGAACTCGCACGCCTGGCCGATGACGATGGGTCCGGCGCCGATGATGAGAACCGACGTGATGTCCGTTCTTCTGGGCATCGCTATTTCTTTTCCAGCATTTTCACGAAGCGATCGAACAGGTACGCCAATTCATGCGGCCCGGGGCTTGCCTCCGGGTGTCCCTGGAAACCGAATGCGGGCCGATCCGTCCGCGCGATGCCCTGCAGGCTGCCGTCGAAGAGCGACACGTGCGTGACGCGCACGTTCGCCGGCAGCGACGACGCGTCGACCGCGAAGCCGTGGTTCTGGCTCGTGATGAGCACGTGGCCGGTGTCCTTGTCGAGCACGGGGTGATTGGCGCCGTGGTGCCCGAACTTCATCTTCTGCGTGCGGCCGCCGGACGCGAGCCCGAGCAACTGGTGGCCGAGGCAGATGCCGAACGTCGGGATGCCGCGCTCGACGATCGCGCGGATCGCGTCGATCGCGTAGCCGCACGGCTCCGGATCGCCGGGACCGTTCGAGAGAAACACGCCGTCGGGTGCGAGGGCCAGCGCTTCGGCAGCCGGCGTTTGCGCGGGCACGACCGAAAGCCTGCACCCGCGTTGCGCGAGCAGGCGCAGGATGTTGTGCTTCGCGCCGAAATCGTACGCGACGACGTGGAACCTCGGCTCGCCCATCGGGCGGTAGCCGCTGCCGAGAACCCACGCGCCCGATGTCCAGGCGTACGGCTCTTCGCACGAGACGACCTTGGCGAGGTCGAGCCCGGCCATCGCCGGTGCCGCGCGCGCGCGGCCGATCGCGCGTTCCGCATCCGCGGCGTCGAGCGCCTGCGCCGCGACAATGCAGCCGTTCTGCGCGCCGCGCTCCCGCAGGATGCGTGTGAGCTTGCGCGTGTCGATGCCGGCAATGCCCACGACGTTCGCCGCGCGCAGGTAATGCGATAGATCCTCGGAGCGGCGCCAGCTCGACGCCAGGCCTGGAAGGTCGCGGATCACGAGCCCGGCGGCGAAGACGCGCCGCGACTCCGCATCCTCGGGATTGACGCCGACGTTGCCGACGTGCGGGTACGTGAGCGTGACGATCTGTCCGGCATACGAAGGATCGGTGAGGATCTCCTGGTAGCCGGTCATCGCCGTGTTGAACACGACCTCGCCGGTCGCCTGTCCGAGTGCGCCGATCGCATGGCCCCGGAACACCGTGCCGTCGGCGAGCGCGAGCAGCGCCAGCGCGTGCCCGGGGAACAGCGCGCGCGCGGTGGCAGCCGTGTTTTCCGGGGCGTTCACGCGTGACTCGAAGTTCGAGGGCCGGAGATCGGGACGATCGAGGATCCGTGCGATCTACAGGCCGAGCACGCCGGCCATGTCGAACAGTCCGGCGCGACCTTCGGCGCGATGCTTCGCCGCGAAGCGCGCAGCCCGCAAGGCGCCTTCCGCGAAATTGCGCCGGGACGTCGCGCGATGCGTGAGCTCGAGGCGCTCGCCGGCGCCGGCGAAGATCACCGAGTGCTCGCCGACGACATCGCCGCCGCGGAGCGTCGCGAAGCCGATCGTGCCCGCCTTGCGCTCGCCGGTGACGCCTTCGCGCGCGTAGACGGCGTGGTCGCGCAACTCGACGCCGGCGCCCACGGCTGCGGCCTCGCCGAGGCGCAAGGCGGTTCCCGACGGAGCGTCGATCTTGTGGCGATGATGGATCTCGACGATCTCGATGTCGAATGCTGGTCCGAGCTGGCGGGCGGCCTGCTCGACCAGCCCCGCGAGCACCGTGATGCCGACGCTCATGTTCGGCGCGAACACGATGGGAATTGCTATTGCGTGGCGTGCGATGGCGTCCTTGCCGGCGGCGTCGAATCCCGTCGTGCCGACGACGGCCGCGACGCGCGACTGCGCGCACGCCGCAAGATGCGCAAGCGTGCCGGACGGGCGGGTGAAGTCGATCAGCACGTCGCATTCGCCGACGACCGCCGTGACATCGGATTGAACGTGGACGCCGGTGGCGCGCCCGCAAGGCGCGCCGGCATCCGAACCGATCGCGGGGCTGCCCGCGACATCCAATGCGCCCGCGAGCATGAGGTCCGACGCGGCGAGCGTCGCCTCGATCAGCGCCTGTCCCATACGCCCACCCGCGCCGGCGATCGCGATACGCGTATTCATCGTGGAAGCGCCGGGTGGTCCAGGGTTGCGGATGGCGAAGAGAGAATTCGCTGCGCTGTCAGTTGCGGAAGACGTCGAGCAAGCGATCCCAGGCGCTCTTCTCGCCGGGAGCGTTCGACGGGAGCGCCTTGGCGCTCGCGGAACGATTGAGATCGAGCACCGTTTCCGGCAACGCGTCGCCTTCCCAGCGCGCGAGCTTCGAGTCTGCGAACCAGACCGTGAACGTGCGATGCTCGGTCACCCGGCCCTGCTGCGAGTACTCGTAGATGTAGTCCCATCTATCGGCGCGGAACGGCGAGGCGACGAGCGGCGTGCCGAGCACCTGCTTCACCTGCGCCTGCGTCATGCCGACCTTGAGCTTGTCGACCATGTCCTGCGACAGGTAGTTGCCCTGGTTGACGTCCATCTTGTACACGCCGAAAGAGCGCCACGTCGGCATGTACTTGTCGGCCGTCGCGCAGCCCCCGGCGGCGACGAGCACGAGCGCGAGCGCCGCGCCGCGCAGGGTCGCGCGGACGCGAACGGAATCGCGGAGCGCTATGGGAATCATCGAGGCAAATCGCTATTATAGCTGTGGCGCCGCAGCCGAAATGCCCCGGCGCGACGCCTCTGGAACGCGAAATGCCGAAAGCGCTGCCAGCGCGGAGCCAAGCCCAGTGACCACATCGCACGACCTCAAGAGCGCAGGACTGAAGGCCACGGTGCCGCGGCTCAAGATCATCAACCTGTTCGAGACGTCGGAGGTGCGTCACCTGAGCGCCGAGGACGTCTACCGGATCCTGCTCACCGAGGGCCTCGACATCGGGCTTGCCACCGTCTATCGCGTGCTCACGCAGTTCGAGCAGGCCGGGCTTCTCGTGCGCCACCATTTCGAATCCGGCAAGGCCGTGTTCGAATTGAACGAGGGCAAGCACCACGATCACCTCGTGTGCATGCAATGCGGACGCGTCGAGGAGTTCTACGACGCCGAGATCGAAAAGCGGCAGACCCGGATCGCCAAGGAGCGCGGCTTCGCGATCAGCGAGCACGCGCTGTATCTGTACGCCGATTGCACGAAGCCGCGCTGTCCGTATCGCAACAAGCTCGGCGGGCCGAACTAGGGCGTCGTCCTAGGCGTCTTCGTCGCCGGCCGGCGGCAGCGCGTCCGAAGCGGGGGCCTCCTGGCGATTGAAATCCGCGAGGCGGAATCCGAGCGCGTACAGCGCGCCGAAATAGACGACCGCGCCGCCCGTGATCACGAGCGCGAGCCGGCCCACCTTCCAGCCGACGCTTGCGGAGAGCCACGCGGCGCCAGGTCCGCTCGCCACGGCGATCAACGCCGCCAGCAACGCGACGGCCACGCTGACCCTCACGAAAAAACGCCACCATCCCGGCTGCGGCTGGTAGAAGCCCTTGCGCACCAAGAACCGCAGCAGCAGCGCGGCATTGAAGCAGGCGCCGACGCTGGTCGCGAGCGTCAATCCTGCTTGCTCGAGACCCAGCGGCCAGGCGAAGATCACGGCGAGCGTTTGCGTGATCAGAACCGTGACGAAGGCGATCTTCACCGGCGTGCTCATCACCTGCCGCGCATAGAAGCCCGGCGCGAGGATCTTGACGAAAACGAGTGCCGGCAGCCCGATGCTGTATCCGAGCAGCGCCGCGCGCGTCTGCAGCGCGTCGTCGACGGTGAATTTGCCGTACTGGTAGAGCGTCGACACGAGCGGCAGCGCGAGGATCGCGAGCGCGACCGCCGCCGGCAGCGCCAGCAGCACAGCGAGCCGCAATCCCCAGTCGAGGAGCGCCGAATACTGCGCGTGATCGGCGTCGCTGTGGTGCTGCGCGAGCGAAGGCAGGAGCACCGTCCCGAGCGCGACGCCGAGCAATGCGCTCGGAAACTCCATCAGCCGGTCGGCGTAGGTTATCCACGAGATGCGGCCGTCTCCGAGCAGCGCCGCGAGCTGCGTGTTGATGAGCGCCGAGATCTGCGCCGCCGACACGCCTATCACCGCGGGCCCCATCGCGACCAGAACGCGCCGCACGCCTTCGTCGCGAAAGTCGAAGCGCGGCCGCGGCAGCATGCCGATGGCGAGCAGCGGCCGGATCTGCAGCACGAGCTGGGCGAGGCCGCCGATCGCGACGCCCCACGCAAGCGCGAGTATCGGCGGGTCGAACCAGCGTGCGCAGAAAATCGCTGCGCCGATGATCGACAGGTTGAGCATCACCGGCGTGAACGCGGGAATCGCGAAGCGGCGAAACACGTTCAGCACGCCGCCGGCGAGCGAGACGAGCGACACGAAGAGGATGTACGGAAATACGATCCGGATCATCTCCGCGGTGAGCTCCACCTTGCCTGGCGTGCGCGCGAAGCCGCCGGCGAGCAGGTACACGAGCCACGGCGCGGCCAGCGACCCCGCCACCGAAAGCACGAGCAGCGCGATCGCGAGCAGCGTGCCTACGTTGGATACGAGTTCGCGCGTCGCGTCGAGGCCGCGCTTGCGCCGGTACTCGGCGAGAATGGGCACGAACGCCTGCGAGAACGCGCCTTCGCCGAACAGGCGCCGCAACAGGTTCGGCAGCCGGAACGCCGCCTCGAACGCATCCATCTGCATGCCCGCGCCGAAGGCGGTTGCCTTGATCGTTTCGCGCAGAAGCCCGGTGATGCGCGACAGCAGCGTCATCCCGCTCACTGTCGACAAGGTGCGGAGGAGGTTCAATTCGGAGTCCGGGCCCGCGCGGCGCGGCTTCGGGAGTGCACGGCGTACCTTGCCCGCACTGCGAAAATCGCGTATTATGCCCGGTCTTTTTCGAGGAACGCGATTTCATGGCCAATTCGGCACAAGCGCGCAAGCGCGCGCGGCAGGCGGAAGCCACGCGACAGCGCAACGCAAGCCAGAAGTCGGCATTGCGCACGGCAATCAAGAAAGTGAAGAAAGCGATCGTGGCCGGTGACAAAACGGCCGCGACGGCGACTTTGCGCGAATCGCAGGCGGTGATCGACCGCATCGCCGACAAGCGGATCGTGCACAAGAACCTCGCGTCGCGCACCAAGTCGCGGCTCGCGCAGGCGATCAAGGCGCTACCGTAGAACGCCGTAGCCGGCCTATCGGTCTCCAACAGGGCGTCCCTCGGGGCGCCCTCGTTGTTTCGGCGGGTCAAGTTTGTGGACTTCAACTGCGATGAGCGATGACCGCGCCGCCGCGTTGTGGGACCGCCATTTCCGCGATCCGGAGGGCGCGTTCGCCGAGGCGGAGGCGCTGCTACGCGACGCCGATGACCTGGCGCCCGGCGTCCGCGCGTGGTGCGAACTCACGATCGCGTACAACCACCTGTTCTTCACCGCGAATCCGCGCGAGGCGCGGCCGTGGATCGCTGCCGCGGCCGGGCACTTCGCAGCGCTCGACGATCGCCGCGGCGCGTTGCTGACAGAGATCGGCGCCGCGCGCCTCGCGATCAACGACAGCTCGCCCATTCCGGCGCGCGACCGCCTGCTCGCGCTCTATCCCGAAGCACAGCAGGTGCTGCCGCCGCAGGACCGGTTCTGGCTGCTGAACGCCATCGGGGCGGCGCACTACTTCACCGATCGGCTCGACGACGCGATCCGCTATCTGTACGAAGCGCTCGAGACGCTCCGCGGCCGCGAGTCGTCGCCGCAGCACCCGACAGTCATGTCGAATCTCGCGGCCGCGCTCGTCACCGTGGGCGATTACGCGCCGGCCAGCGAGCTCGCCGCGGCCGCGCTTGCCGATCTCGCGCATGCGGAGAACCCGCAGCTCGTGCTGTTCGCGCGGTCGAATTACGCCGAGGCGCTGGTCGGCAGCGGCGACGACGCCGGCGCGCTCGCAGTCGTCGAGCGCATGCTCGCCGAGGCGCCCACGCCGCCGCGGCGCGCAGCACAGAACCACTACATGGCGATCGCGGCCGAAGTGCTCGCGCGCCATGGCCGCATCGTCGAAGCGGCGCGTTGTGCCGAGACCGCGCGTGCGATCTACGACGATTTCCCCGGCGGCTTCAACGAAGTGCACCGCGCGTGGGCCGACGCCGTCGTCGCCGACGCGGGCGACGATCGGGACACGGCGATCCGCCTGCTCGAGGCTGCGGGCGAAGCAGCGCAACGCCTTCGGCATCTTCCCGGGCAATGCAAGGCCTGGGCGCGGCTTGCGGAGCGACATGCGGAAGCCGGCGCCTTCGAGCCCGCTTATCACTCCGCAAAGCGGCTGCTGGCGGCGCAGACCGAGCGGCTGTCGCACCGCGCCAGCGCCAAGTACTACCTGTTGCGCGTCCAGCACGAGCTCTCGCACGCGCGCGCCGAGCGCGACCGCGCGCTGTCGCAGCGCCAGGAAACCGAGCGGCTCAACGAGGAGCTCGCCCGGCTCAACGCCGACCTGTCGCACAAGATGATCCAGGTCGAGGCGCTGCAGGCGCAACTCGCCGTCGAGGCGGTGCACGACCCGCTTACGCAGCTTTTCAACCGGCGCTACCTCGATTCGGTGCTGCCGGGGCTCATCGCAGCGGCCCGGCGGCGCGACGCGCCGCTCGCGCTCGCGCTCGTCGACCTCGATCATTTCAAGCAGGTCAACGACCGTTACGGCCATCCGGCCGGGGACGTCGTGCTGCGCGAGATCGGGCGCGTCCTGCCCAATTCGCTGCGGCCGTCCGATGTCGTCTGCCGCTACGGCGGAGAGGAGTTCTGCCTCGTGCTCCCCGACGCCGACGGCTTCGGCGCGGAGAAGGCGCTCGCGAGCCTCGCCGCGCGGCTGCGCGACCTGCGGGTGACGTGGGACGGCAAAACGCTCGGCGGCTTCTCGTTCTCGGCGGGCGTCGCCGTGCTGGGCGTGCACGGCACCACGTTCATGGAGTTGCTGGCCGCGGCCGACCGCGCGCTGTACGAGGCCAAGCGCGCCGGCCGCAATCGCGTGTTCGTCGCCACGCTCCCGGGCGGGACGCCCGATGCGCCATGCTAGACTTTTGCCTCTGAAACGCCGACGGTGACCGCGCGGTCACGCCGGGCCCGATGGTCGCCTCCCCGCCTCGACACTTCCTGCAGTTCAGCGATTTTTCGCGCGACGAGCTCGACCATCTGTTCGAGCGCACGCGCTGGATCAAGACACGCTTCAAGCAATACGAGCTCTATCAGCCGCTGCGCGACCGTACGCTCGCGATGGTGTTCGAGAAGGCTTCCACGCGCACCCGCGTGTCGTTCGAGGCGGGGATGAACCAGCTGGGCGGCATCGCGATCAATCTCACGCGCGGCGATACGCAGCTCTCGCGCGGCGAGCCGATCGAGGACGTCGCGCGCGTCGTATCGAGGATGGTCGACGTCGTGATGATCCGCACGTTCGAGCAGGCGATCATCGAGCGCTTCGCCGCGCATTCGCGGGTGCCGGTGATCAACGGCCTCACCAACGAATACCATCCCTGCCAGATCCTCGCCGACCTCTACACGTACGTCGAGCATCGCGGCTCGATCCGCGGCCGCACGGTCGCCTGGATCGGCGACACCAACAACATGTGCGCGACGTGGCTGCAGGCGGCGCCGATCTTCGACTTCAAGGTTCAAGTCTCGTCGCCGCCGGGCTATCGGATGGCGGCGCAGCCGCGGACGTCCGCGCATTGCGCGTATTTCGACGATCCGGCCGACGCATGCCGCGACGCGGACCTCGTGACCACCGACGTCTGGACCAGCATGGGCTTCGAGGCGGAGAACGAAGTGCGCAAGCGCGCGTTCGAGGACTGGCAGGTCGATGCCGGGCTCATGCGCCAGGCGCGCCCCGATGCGCTGTTCATGCATTGCCTGCCGGTGCATCGCGGCGAAGAAGTGGCGGCCGACGTGATCGACGGACCGCAAAGCGTCGTCTGGGACGAGGCCGAGAACCGCCTGCATACGCAGAAGGCGCTGCTCGAGTACCTGGTGTGCGGGCGCGTATGAGGCTGCGCGGATTGATGGCATGGCTCGGGACGTCTTCCGATCCTGCTCCGAAGACCTTCCGGGAGTGAACGAAATGCTGGCACGCTGGACGATTGCCTTGATGGCCGCGATGCTCGCGGCGCCCGCCGCGCTGGCGCAGGCGTGGCCGGACAAGCCGATCCGCTTTCTGATGTCGGCGCCCGCCGGCAGTTCGATCGACGTGCTCGGCCGCGCGATCGCGGACAAGCTCAAGGATCGCCTCGGCCAGCCGGTCGTCGTCGAGAACAAGCCCGCCGCGGGCGGCACCGTCGCGACGTCCGAGGTTGCGCATTCGGCGCCGGACGGCTACACGATGGTGCTCGCGTTCAACGGCCCGCTCGCGTTCGCGCCGTTCCTGCAGAAGCTGCCGTACGACGTGAGCAAGGATCTCGCGCCGGTGATCATCACGTCGAGCCAGCCGAACGTGCTGGCGGTCAATGCGACGCTGCCCGTGCATTCGGTGAAGGAGCTGGTCGCCTACGCGAAGGCGAACCCGGGCAAGCTCAATTACGCGTCGGTCGGCAACGGCAGCTCGTCGCATCTCAACATGGAAGCGTTCAAGAGCATGGCGGGATTCGACGCGCTGCACGTTCCGTTCAACGGCTCGCCGCCGGCGGTGAAGTCCACCGTGCAGAACGAAACACAGATGCTGTTCGCCGTGATGCAGCCGCTGCAGGCGCAGATCCAGGCCGGCGCGCTGCGCGCGATCGCCGTGACGACGAGCAAGCGCTTTGCGCTGCTGCCCGACCTGCCGACGATCGCCGAATCGGGCTATCCGGGCTTCGAGGCGCTGGCGTGGAACGGCGTGCTCGTCGCCGCCGGTACGCCGACGCCGATCGTCGCGCGGCTGAACACCGAAATGAACGCGATCCTGAAGGAGCCGGACGTCGTGCAGAAAATGCATGGCTTCGGCTTCGACCTGATCGGCGGAACGCCGGAGGATTTCGACGCGCTGATTTCCGGCGAGGCGAAGCGCTGGGAGCCGGTAATCCGCAAGGTCGGACTCAAAGTCGATTGACAACGATATGAGTGAAGTCAAGAAAGTCGTGCTCGCCTACTCGGGCGGGCTCGACACGTCCGTCATCCTCAAGTGGCTGCAGGACACGTACGGCTGCGAAGTCGTCACGTTCACCGCCGACATCGGCCAGGGCGAGGAAGTCGAGCCGGCGCGCGCCAAGGCGGTCCAGCTCGGCATCGCGCCGGCAAACATCTTCATCGAGGACCTGCGCGAGGAGTTCGTCCGCGACTTCGTGTTCCCGATGTTCCGCGCCAACGCCGTGTACGAGGGCGAGTACCTGCTCGGCACGTCGATCGCGCGGCCGCTGATCGCGATGCGGCTGGTCGAGATCGCGAAGCGCACCGGCGCCGACGCCGTCTCGCACGGTGCAACCGGCAAGGGCAACGACCAGGTTCGGTTCGAGCTCGGCGCGTACGCGCTCGCACCGGAAATCCGGATCATCGCGCCGTGGCGCGAGTGGGACCTGCTGTCCCGCGAGCGGCTTCTGGCGTACGCCGACCGCCACGGCATTCCCGTCGATTTCAAGAAGCGCGCTGGCGGTGCCCCGTATTCGATGGACGCCAACCTGCTGCACATCAGCTACGAGGGTGGCATCCTCGAGGATCCGGATTTCGAGCCCGAAGAATCGATGTGGCGGATCACCGTGTCGCCCGAGAAGGCGCCTGACGCGCCGCAAACGATCGAGCTCGAATACCGGATGGGCGACGTCGTCGCGGTGGACGGAACCGCCATGTCGCCGGCGGCGGTGCTCACGAAGCTGAACGAGATCGGCGGACGGCACGGTGTCGGTCGCCTCGACATGGTGGAAAACCGCTACGTCGGCATGAAGTCCCGCGGTTGCTACGAGACGCCCGGCGGAACGATTCTGCTGAAGGGGCACCGCGCGATGGAGTCGATCACGCTCGACCGCGAGGTGCTGGCGCTCAAGGACGACCTCATGCCGCGCTACGCGCGCATGATCTACAACGGTTACTGGTTCAGCCCCGAGCGCAAGCTGTTGCAGGGATTGATCGACGCGTCGCAGGCGCCGGTCAACGGCACGGTGCGCCTCAAGCTCTACAAGGGAACCGTCATGTGCGTCGGGCGCTCGTCCCCCGCCGACTCGCTGTTCGACGCGAAGATCGCGACGTTCGACGACGATGCGGGCGCGTACGACCAGAAGGACGCGGCCGGATTCATCAAGCTGAATGCGCTGCGGATGCGCATCGCCGCGAGGCTCGGCCGCGCCTGAACTTCCCGACATCGCCGTCTACTGCGATGCGCTGACTGCGCGCATCGGCGGCAAGCCGCTGCGCGGTGCGCGTGTCGTCAATCCGTTCGTGTTGCGAACGGCCGTACCGCCGCTCGCCGGTCTCGTTGGCAGACGCGTCGTCGCCGTGCGCCGCCTCGGCAAGCGCATCGTGCTCGAGTTCGAGGGCGATCTCTACGTCGTCGTGCACCTGATGATCGCGGGCCGCCTGCGCTGGCTGTCCGAGGACCGCAAGCCCCCCGGACGAATCACGCTCGCGCTTCTCGATTTCGACGGCGGCACCCTCGCGCTCACCGAGGCGGGAACGAAACGCCGCGCGTCGCTCCACGTCGTCGAAGGCGCGGCGGCGCTGGCGGCGTTCGACATGGGCGGCCTCGAGGTGGAAGGCGCCGACCTCGCGGCATTCGCTGCGCGGCTGCGCGAGGAGAATCACACGCTCAAGCGCGCGCTGACCGACCCGCGCATCGTGAGCGGCATCGGCAACGCCTACTCCGACGAGATCCTGCACCGCGCGCGGCTGTCGCCTCTTGCGCAGACGCAAAAGCTCGACGACGCGGCCATGAGGCGGCTCTTCGAAGCGACACGGAGCGTGCTCGCCGAGTGGACCGCGCGGCTCGCTGCCGAGGCTTCGGACAGCTTCCCCGAGAAAGTGACCGCTTTCCGCCCCCGGATGGCCGTTCACGGCAAGTTCCGCGAGCCCTGCCCCGTGTGCGGCACGGCCGTTCAGCGGATCGTCTATGCCGAGAACGAGTGCAACTACTGTCCCGGCTGCCAGACGGGCGGCGTGATCCTCGCCGATCGGGCGCTGTCGCGGCTGCTGCATGCGAGCTTTCCGCGCGAAGCATGAACACTGCGCACCGCGCTTCGCCATAGACAAAAACCCGATGGGCGCGTCGCGCGCATCTCCGCCGGCAACGCGTGCGCTGCAGGCTGTTCATCACAACGATCGCAGAACAGTCGCGCCGTCACATCGCGCACACGTCAACTGACGCGCCGCACGCGCGCGGCCGGGTGCGCAACTTGCTTGACGTCGTCGAGTTCGATGGCATTGCCGCCGCTCGATGCGATTCTCAAGCAAACCTGCAGGAAGCTCAGCCAACCGCAAGGCGGCGCTCCGCTTGCTCGCCCGCGTGAGGGCGCTGAAGCCCGAGCGGCCGGGCATGCATCGGGTGCGCACGCGCATCGTCGTCTTCTTCACCGTGCTGCTCGTGCTCGTGCAGGGCGCCGCGTTCGTGATCGTCAACGCCGCCAATTCCGACAACGCGCGCAGCATCGTCGACCAGGAGCTCGCGACCGGCGAGCGAATCGTCCGGCGTGCGCTCGAGCGGGAGGTCGACCGCCTCGCGAACGGCGCACTCGCTCACGACGAAGCGTTCGTGCGCGAGATCGCGCGGCTGACCGAGCTTCAGATCTCGTTCGCCGTGCGCGAGCCCGGCGGCCCGTGGTCGATCGCCGCATCCACGCTCGCGGCCGGCAGCCGCGGCACGCTCGCGGCGCGCCTGCCCGAGGCATCCGTCGCGCGCGACAGCCGCGCGCAGGTCACGCTCGAGGGCAGCGATTACCAGATCCGCACGCTGAAGGTCCCGCCGAGCCGGGGCACCGAGGTGATGGCCGTCCTTCAGCGCTCATCGGGCGACACGCTCGCGCGCACGGCGGAGCTGCAGACGCTGTTGATGGGCCTCGCGGCGGTGAGTCTCGGCGGGTCGCTGATCGGCAGCATCTTCATCGCCCGCGGCATCACGCGCCCGCTCAACCGGCTCGCGAAAGGCGCCGCCCGCATCAGCCGCGGCGACTATTCGCAGCCGATCGAGATCGCCTCCGGCGACGAGATCGGCGCGGTCGCGCACGCGTTCAACCGCATGCGCGAAGGCATCGAGTCGCACGAGAAGGAAATCCTCCGCCTCGCCTACGAGGACCGGCTGACCGGACTGCCGAATCGTGCGCTGTTCAACGACCGGCTCGCGGGTGCCGTCAACCTTGCGCGACGCACCGGCACGCCGCTCACGGTGATGCTGATGGACCTGGACCGCTTCAAGCACATCAACGACACGCTCGGCCATACGATCGGCGACAACGTGCTGCGCGAGGTTGCGACGCGGCTGCGCGCGGCGCTGCGCGAATCGGACACGATCGCGCGCCTTGGCGGCGACGAATTCGGCGTGCTGCTGCCCACCGGCAACGAGGATCGGATCGGCGAGGTGGTGCGCAAGATCCTGCGCGCCATCGAGCAGCCGATCGAGGCCGAAGGGCAGTGGCTCGACGTCGGCGCGAGCATCGGCATCGCCCGCTTCCCGGAGCACGGCGACAAGCCCGACACGCTGATCTCGCGCGCCGACGTCGCGATGTACCTGGCGAAGGCGGCCAATTCCGAGTTCGCCTTCTACGATGCCACGCACGACGGGACGCAGCAGGAGCAGCTGTCGCTGCTTGGCGAGCTGCGCCGGGCGATGGATCGGCAGGAGCTCCGCGTCTACTTCCAGCCGAAGATCGATCTTCGCACCGGTCGCACACGCGGCGTGGAGGCGCTGGTGCGATGGATGCACCCGATGCGGGGGCTCGTGCCGCCGATCGAGTTCATGCCATTCGCCGAGCGCACGGGCTTCGTGCGCACGGTCACGCGCTTCGTCCTGGAGACGGCGCTCACGCGCTGCGGACAGTGGCTGGCGCAGGGAATCCGCCTTTCGGTGTCGGTCAACATCTCGGTGCGCGACCTGCAGAACACCGACCTGCCCGACATCGTCGCGAGCCTGCTTGCGAGCTGCGCCGTGCCGCCCGAGCTCGTGTGCCTCGAGATCACCGAGAGCAGCTTCATGGAAAATCCGCAGCGCGCGCTGCACACGCTCGGCCGGCTGCGCGCGCTGGGCATCCGGCTGTCGATCGACGACTTTGGAACAGGCTTTTCGTCGCTCGCTTACCTGCGCAAGCTGCGCGTGCACGAGATCAAGGTCGACCGCACGTTCATCGCAGCGATGGAAGACAGCGACGACATGGTGATCGTGCGCTCGACGATCGAACTTGCGCACAACCTCGGGCTGCAGGTGGTCGCCGAAGGCATCGAGGACGAGAAAAGCCTTGCGCGCCTGCGCGCGATGGGCTGCGACGAGGCTCAGGGCTTCTTCATGAGCCGGCCGCTGCCCGAGGAGCGGCTGCTCGAGTGGCTGCAAACGTCGCCTCATGGCCTCCGCGGCGGCGAAGTGCACACCCTGCCCCTTCTCCGCTACGCGTAGCCGTCCGCCGCGGCCGGGCGGCGCACGTGCTCCTGCGTTTGCAAGGCCGGCTGGCGACGTGCTAGCGTTGGCGGCTCACTGCGGAGAAACACGCCATGCCGTCCTTCGACATCGTGTCGGAAGTCAACCAGGTCGAGGTGCGCAACGCCATCGACCAGGCGAACAAGGAAATCGGAACGCGCTTCGACTTCAAGGGCTCGGACGCGCGCGTCGAGTACGACGGGAAGGCGCTTGCCCTCTTCGCCGACGACGAGTTCAAGCTGAAGCAGGTGACCGACATTGTCGTCGCCAAGCTGACGAAGCGCCAGGTCGACGTGCGCTCGCTCAAGTATGGCGATCCGGAAAAGATCTCGGGCAACAAGGTCAAGCAGGCGGTGACCGTTCGCACCGGGGTCGAGCAGGAGCTCGCGAAGAAGATCGTCCGGCTGCTGAAAGACAGCAAGCTCAAGGTGCAGGGATCGATCCAGGGCGAGGCGATCCGCGTCTCCGGCGCGAAGAAGGATGACCTGCAGGCGGCAATCGCGCTGGCGCGGAAGTCGATCACCGACTATCCGCTGCAGTACCAGAACTTCCGCGACTGAATCCGGTGTCGGAGGTGCAACTCCGAGAAGCGGAGTTGCACCTCCGACACCGAAGGTCACACCTGCGGCACCGTCAGGCGAAGTCGGCGGCGAGCGCCGTGCGCGACGCGGGCGACAGCGTCACCTGCGCGCGGTATTCCGGATGATCGACGCCGATCACGACGTCGCGCCCGTCCTTGAATGCGGCGATCATCGCCGGCGTCAGCTCGAAGCGCACGAAGTGCACGGCCGACGTCTTGTCGTCGTTCTCGCGCTCGAGGTCCTCGTCGGCGATGGCGCGCACGTCGGGAAAGCCTTCGACGCGGACATACACGGCATCCTCGATGCCGCGCAGCCGCGCGAGCGCGTCGCGCCGCTCGTCGACGTCCTCGTACTCGATCAGCATCGTCGCCTTGAGATTGCGCCCGTCGGGCACGAGCGGGTTGTAGACGTCGAGCTCGTCCTGGATGCCGGCCTCCTCGAACGTCTTCTCGATCCGCAGCATCTCCTGGATCTGGTAGCGGATCGTGAGCTCGTCCTCGAAGAGCAGCGTCACGTGCTCGCCGACATGGACCGTGCGATCGCGCTTGTGCGCGAGCACGCGCGCGCGAAACGCCTTCCGCTCCGTGGCATAGGCCTCGAGCGTCAGCAGGCTGTCGCGAGTGATGGCCCGCATGATCGGATCAGACGAGCCCATAGGCGATGCACAGCAGCGTGAGCGGATGCAGCTTGCGCGCCTTGCCGCCACCGCCCTCCTGGTCGATGCCCTGGTCGATGCCCTGGGCGATACCCTGCTCGATCCGCCGCCCGGCGATCGGGCAGTCGGAGCTGATGAAGTCCGGCTCGCCGTCCGCCATCCGGGCGAACACGGGCTTGCCGATCTTCATCGAATCCGCGAAGAACTCGCGCTTCACGCCCCAGCTGCCGTCGTGCCCGGCGCAGCGCTCGACGGTGTTCACCGTCGTGTCCGGGATCCATTCCAGCGCCTCACGCGTCTTCTGCCCGACGTTCTGCACGCGCGAATGACACGGGATGTGGTAGCTCACCTTGCCGAGGCCGCGCCTGAACGGCTTGCCGAGCAACCCGTCGCGCTCGCGCAGGACGAAATACTCGAACGGATCGAACATCGCGTCGGCGACCGCCCGCACGTCGCGATCCTCGGGGAGCAGCAGCGGCAGCTCCTGCTTGAACATCAGCGTGCACGACGGCACCGGCGTGAGGATCGCGTAACCGGCCCGGGCGAGGGGCGCGAGCAGCGGAACGTTGCGACTCGCGAGTGCCTCGACCCGCTCGAGATCGCCGATCTCGAGCTTCGGCATGCCGCAGCAGGCGTCGCCCGCGACGACTTCGTAGGGCACCTCGAAATGCGCCAGCAGCCGCAGCAGGTCGTTGCCGATGCCCGGCTCGTTGTAGTTGACGTAGCACGTCGAGAAGATCGCCGCCTTGCCGGGCGAACGCTGGCCGTCGCGGACGGGCCACTTGAGCGACGGCGGCGCCGACGCGCGGAAGCGCTGCTCCGCGTACGGCGGAAGCCATGCCTCCTCGGCCACGCCGATGACGCTCTGCATCACCTTGCGCACCAGCGGGGACGCGTTCGCCTTGTTGACCGCCTGCACGACGACGGGGATCGTGGCGAGCTTGCCGACGGCGTCGGTGGAGGTCAGCAGCCGGTCGCGCGCTGATACCGGTCGATTGCGAAAGCGGTATGCCTTCGCGCGCAGCATCAAGTGCGGAAAGTCGACGTTCCAGGGATGCGGCGGAACGTACGGGCACTTGGTCATGTAGCAGACGTCGCACAGGTAGCACTGGTCGACGACTTTCCAGTAATCCGCCTTCGCGACGCCGTCGACCTCCATCGTCGAGCTTTCGTCGACGAGGTCGAACAGCGTCGGAAAGGCGCCGCACAGCGAGACGCAGCGCCGGCAGCCATGGCAGATTTCGAAGATCCGCTCCTGCTCCTTGTACAGCGCGGCCTCGTCGTAGAACTCGGGGTCGCGCCAGTCGAGCGGATGGCGGGTCGGCGCCTGGAGGTTGCCTTCGCGCTGCGTCACGTCGGACCGTCAGTCGGGAAGGGCCGCCCCGACCGACTGACCGGCCCCCTCGGGGGGCAGCAAGCGCAGCGAGCGTGGGAGCTCGGGCCCATGCTCAGTCGGCGAGCGAGTCGAGCGCCTTCTGGAAGCGGTTGGCGTGCGACCGCTCGGCCTTCGCGAGCGTCTCGAACCAGTCGGCGATCTCGTCGAAGCCTTCGCCGCGTGCAGCCTTGGCCATGCCCGGATACATGTCGGTGTATTCGTGCGTCTCGCCGGCCACGGCCGACTTCAGGTTGTCGCGGCTCGCGCCGATCGGCAAATCCGTGGCGGGATCGCCGACCGCGGACAGGTAATCGAGGTGACCGTGCGCGTGGCCCGTTTCGCCCTCCGCCGTGGAGCGGAAGAGCGCGGCCACGTCGTTCTGCCCTTCGACGTCGGCCTTGGTTGCAAAGTACAGGTAGCGGCGGTTCGCCTGCGATTCGCCTGCGAACGCGGCCTTCAGGTTGTCGTGCGTCTTCGTGCCCTTGAGAGGTTTCATGCCGGACTCCTTCCAGAGATCTGCGCGGGTTACGGTGGATCGGTTTGCATCATCCGGGCCGGCACGAGGCGTGTGCCTGGCCACGCCGGCCACGGGCTCATTCTGGATTCGCGCTGCGGGCCTGTCCAATCGACTATGACAATTCTTTCGATAAAAGTTGCTTATGACACGCGGCCCATGGACAGCCCCTACTCGATCCGCTCGTACGCGGGCAGCGTCAGGAATTCGACGAACGTGTCGTTGCTCACGAGTTCCGCGAAGATCCGCGCGCCTTCGTCGTACCGGCCCTCCGCGTACGCGGCGCCGAGCAGGCTGCGGATGGCCGCCAGCTCCTGCGGCAGCAGCGTCGCGACGAGCTCTTTCGTCACCTTGCGGCCGTCGTCGAGCGTGCCCTTGGGCGAGCGGATCCACTGCCACACCTGCGAGCGCGAGATCTCCGCAGTGGCGGCATCTTCCATCAGGTTGAAGATGGGGACGGCGCCCTGCCCGGCAAGCCAGGCGCCGATGTACTGGATCGCGACGTTGATGTTGAGCCGCACGCCCTTTTCGGTGATCGGCTGCTCGGGCTCGAAGCGCAGCAGGTCGGCAGCGCCGACGCGCACGTCGTCGCGCTTCTTCGTGGCGATCTGGTTCGGCGCCGGCATCAGCCGGTCGAACGCTTCCTTCGCCACCGGCACGAGGCCCGGATGTGCGACCCACGTCCCGTCGTGGCCGTACGTCGCCTCGCGCTCCTTGTCGGCCCTGACCTTGGCGAACGCCTCCGCATTCGCGGCCTCGTCGTTCTTCACCGGGATCTGCGCCGCCATCCCGCCCATCGCGTGCGTGTTCCGCCGATGGCAGGTGCGCACGAGCAGCTCCGCATAGCTCTTCATGAAGTGCGTCGTCATCGTGACGAGCGCGCGGTCGGCGAGGCAGAAGTCGCGGTTGCTGCGGAATTTCTTGATGCAGCTGAAGATGTAGTCCCAGCGGCCGGCGTTGAGCCCCGCGGAGTGATGCCGCAGCTCGTAGAGGATCTCGTCCATCTCGAAGGCGGCAAGGATAGTCTCGACGAGCACGGTCGCCTTGATCGTCCCGCGCGGGATGCCGAGGTCGTCCTGCGCCATCACGAACAGGTCGTTCCAAAGGCGCGCCTCGAGGTGGCTTTCGAGCTTCGGCAGGTAGAAATACGGCCCGCTTCCGCGCGCGACGAGCTCCTTCGCGTTGTGGAAGAAATAGATCGCGAAATCGAAGATGCCGCCCGAGATCGGCTCGCCGTCGACGACCACGTGCTTCTCCGGCAGATGCCAGCCGCGCGGGCGCACGAACAGCGTCGCCGTGCGCTCGTTCAGCCGGTACGACTTGCCCTCGGGCGACACGTAGTCGATGCGCCGGCGGATCGCGTCGCGCAGGTTGATCTGGCCCTGGACGTTGTTGTCCCAGCGCGGCGTGTTCGCGTCCTCGAAGTCCGCCATGAACACGTTCGCGCCCGAGTTGAGCGCGTTGATGATCATCTTGCGGTCGACGGGACCGGTGATCTCGACGCGGCGGTCCTGGATGTCCGCGGGCACCGGATCGCAGGTCCACGCACCGTCGCGGACCGCGCGCGTCTCGATCAGGAAGTCGGGCATTTCGCCGGCGTCGAACCGGACCTGGCGGGCGGCGCGCCGCGCGAGCAGGTCGACGCGGCGGGGTCCGAACGCGCGCTGCAGGCGCGCAGCGAACGCCACGGCGTCGGGCGCCAGGATTTCCGCGTACTCGGGCGTGACGTTCGCGGTGACTTCGATGCCGGGGGCGTAGCGCGGAGCGTTCATGCGGTCCTCGATTCGGATTGGGGTTGCCGCGGCACGGAACTGCACGGCGCGGCGGCCCATGGCCCCGGAGCGAGCCGGGGCCATGCTGCACCGCAGTATTCTAGCCTGCGCGGACGAGGACGCCCGCCCGCGCGCTCAGGCCGCCAATTGCGGGTTCAGGCGCACGGCGCCGTCGTGCAGGCGATTCAGCGCATTGATGTACGCTTTCGCCGACGCGACGATGATGTCGGTGTCCGCGCCGAGCCCGTTGACGATCCGGCCTTCGCGCTCGAGCCGCACCGTCACCTCGCCCTGCGCATCGGTGCCGCCGGTGATCGCGTTCACCGAATAGAGCTGCATCTGCGCGTGCGATCCCGCCATCCGCTCGATGGCCTTGAACACCGCGTCGACCGGGCCGTCGCCGCTCACCTCCGCGACGACTTCCGTGTCGCCGACGGTCATCACGACGCGCGCGTGCGGCACGGTGCCCGTTTCCGACGTCACCTTGAGCGCCGCGAGCCGGTAATGCTCGTGCGCGGGCACGATGCCTTCCTCGGACACGAGCGCGTGCAGGTCTTCGTCGAACACTTCACCCTTCTTGTCGGCGAGCTCCTTGAAGCGCGCGAACGCCATGTTCATCGCGTCCTCGTCGGGCAGGTCGATGCCGAGCTCGGCGAGTCGCGTGCGGAACGCGTTGCGCCCCGACAGCTTCCCGAGCACGAGCTTGTTCGCGCCCCAGCCCACGTCCTCCGCACGCATGATCTCGTAGGTCTCGCGGTGCTTCAGCACGCCGTCCTGGTGGATGCCGGACTCGTGCGCGAACGCGTTGGCGCCGACGATCGCCTTGTTCGGCTGCACCGGGAATCCGGTGATCCCGGACACCATCTTCGACGCCGCGACGATCTGCGTCGTGTCGATGCGCGTCGTGCAGGGAAAGACGTCCCTGCGCGTGCGCACCGCCATGACGATCTCCTCGAGCGACGCATTGCCCGCGCGCTCGCCGAGGCCGTTGACCGTGCACTCGACCTGCCGCGCGCCGTTCATCACGGCGGCGAGCGAATTGGCGACCCCGACGCCCAGGTCGTTGTGGCAGTGCACCGACCACACCGCGCGACCCGAATTGGGAACGCGCTCGCGCAGCGTCTTGATCAGCGCGCCGAACTGCCACGGCATCGTGTAGCCGACGGTGTCCGGAATGTTGACGGTCGTCGCGCCCGCAGCGATCGTGGCTTCGAGCAGCCTGCAGAGGAAGTCGGGCTCCGACCGGCCGGCGTCCTCGGGCGAGAACTCGACGTTGTCGGTGTACTCGCGCGCCCAGCGCACCGCCTTCACCGCCTGCTCGAGCACCTGCTCGGGCGTCATCCGCAGCTTCATCTGCATGTGGATCGGCGAGCTCGCGATGAACGTGTGGATGCGCATCGACTTCGCGGGCGCGAGCGCGGCGCCGGCGCGGCGAATGTCGTTTTCGTTCGCCCGCGCGAGGCCGCAGACGGTGCTGTCGCGTATCGCCCTGGCGATGTCCTGCACCGCGGCGAAATCGCCGTTGGACGACGCCGGGAATCCGGCCTCGATGACGTCGACGCGCAGCCGCTCGAGCTGGCGCGCGATGCGCGTCTTCTCTTCGCGTGTCATCGATGCGCCGGGGCTTTGCTCGCCGTCGCGCAACGTCGTGTCGAAAATGATCAGGTGGTCCGACATGAGAGCCTCCGTTAGAGCCTGCTCACACTGCGTTCGCGAAGGGTTGCACCGCCCTAGGCGGCGGCTGCGCCGAGCGGCTGCCGCAGCGTTACGGCGCCCTGTGCGCAACCGCGGTTCAATGCGGCAATCACCGCCTTCAGCGTGGCGGTGACGATGTTCGGGTCGAGACCCACGCCGTACACCGTGCGCGTTCCCGTGCGCAGCTGCACGTACGCGACGGCGGTGGCGTCCTCGCCGGTGCCGGTCGCGTGCTCGTGGTATGCAAGCACGTGCACGTCGGCCCCAACGCCGTCGCGCAGCGCATGCACGAACGCGTCGACCGGGCCGTTGCCGCTACCGGAGAGCAGCGTCTCGACGCCGTCGATCGCAAGCCGCGCCGTCAGGTGCTCGCCAGCGCCCTGCGCGCTTGCATGGCTCGCACGGTGATCGACATACGCGATCGGCGTGTCGCGCGCCACGTATTCGCGCACGAACGCCGCGTGCAGGTCGCCCGACGAGAGCTCCTTGCCGGTGTCGTCGGCGATCGCCTGCACCACCTGGCTGAACTCGATCTGCAAAAGCCGCGGCAGCGCGAGCCCGTGGTCGCGCTCGAGCAGGAAGGCGATGCCGCCCTTCCCGGACTGGCTGTTGACGCGAATCACCGCCTCGTACGTGCGGCCGACGTCGGCCGGGTCGATCGGAAGATAGGGCACTTCCCAGATCGCATTGCCGCGCGCCTCCTCGGCCCGCTGCGCGGCGAAGCCCTTCTTGATCGCATCCTGGTGCGAGCCGGAGAACGCGGTGAACACGAGCTCGCCCGCATATGGATGGCGCGGGTGCACCGGCAGCGCCGTGCAGTATTCGGCCGTGCGGATGACGGCGCCGATGTCGCTGAAGTCGAGCTTCGGATCCACGCCCTGCGAGTAGAGGTTGAGCGCGAGCGTGACGAGGCACACGTTGCCCGTGCGCTCGCCGTTGCCGAACAGGCAGCCTTCAACACGATCGGCGCCCGCCATGACGGCAAGCTCGGCGGCGGCCACGCCCGTGCCCCGATCGTTGTGCGGATGCACCGACAGGACGACGCCGTCGCGGCGGCTCAGGTGCCGGTGCATCCATTCGATCTGGTCGGCGAACACGTTCGGCGTCGCCACCTCGACGGTTGCCGGCAGGTTGAGGATCACCGGGTGCCGCGTGACGTTCTCCCACACGTCGACGACGCGCTCGCAGATCTCGAGCGCGAAATCGAGCTCGGTCATCGTGAACGTCTCGGGCGAGTACTCGAATCGCCAGTCGGTGTCCGGCTGCGACGCCGCGCATTCGGCGAAGAGCCGCGCGCCCGATGTTGCGATGTCGACGATGCCCGCGCGATCCTTGCCGTAAACGACGCGCCGGAACAGCGCCGCCGTCGGGTTGTAAAGATGGACGATCGCGCGCGCAGCGCCGCGCAGCGATTCGAACGTCCGGCGGATCAGTTCGTCACGCGACTGCGTCAGCACCTGGATCGTGACGTCGTCGGGGATCAGATCTTCCTCGATCAACCGGCGCACGAAGTCGAAGTCGGTCTGCGATGCCGATGGAAACGCGACCTCGATCTCCTTGAACCCGACGTCGACGAGCTGCCGGAACATCCGCAGCTTGCGCGCCGCGTCCATCGGTTCGATCAGCGCCTGATTGCCGTCGCGAAGATCGGTCGAAAGCCAGATGGGCGCCGCACGGATCGTGCGGGAGGGCCACGTCCGGTCGGGCAAGTCGATCGGGGCGAACGGCCGGTATTTAGGTTCGGGTGCGGGGTGCATGGCGCGCTTTCCGTGAACGAATGAACGCATCGGACCGCCCTGACTTCAGGCGGCGGGCACTGCTCGAAACGAGGGGAGGAAAGTTATCTGCGCGCGAGGCGCAGCAGGAGCAGCAGGCCGAGCAGGGACGCGGACGCAAGGGCCCGGACGCCGTCGAGGGCGAAGCTCGTCGAGGAGGTGGTGCCGCTCATCCGTTGGAATCTAACGCAAATTCGGCGCGCGCGCAAGCGTGGGGCATAATCGCGCGCGCCATGAACGCTCGACCTACGCGCATTGCCGCGTCGCTGCGCGCGGCGCTCCTGCTCACTGCCTGCGTCTTCGTCGCCTTCGTTGCCGCGCTGAAGAGCCGCCAGGACGCGAACTGGGATCTGCAGAACTATCATTTCTACGACCCCTGGGCATGGCTTGCCGGCCGCATCCTCGACTGGGACATCGCGGCGGCGCAGGTCCAGACGTTCCACCATCCGCTCGCCGACGTTCCGTTCTACGTGCTGGTCGCGGCCGGCGTCGATCCGCGGGCGATCACGGCGTGGCTCGTGCTGCCGACGGGCCTTGCCGCGTATTTCGCGATCCGCATTGCATGGCGCCTGTTCGGCGATCTCGCATTCGCCGAGCGCGTCGGCGCATCGATCGCCGCGATCGCGATCGGCTTCACCGGTGCGATGGGCATCGCGCAGTTGGGGAGCACCACTGACGAATGGCTCGTGACTGCATTCGCGATGGCGGCGCTGTGGCTGCTGCTGCCGCCTGCCGCCGCGACGGCGAACACGCGTCACGCGATCGCCGCACCGCTCGTCGCCGGAGCGCTGATGGGCATCGCGAGCGGTCTCAAGCTCACCGCGGCGACGTACGCGGTCGCGCTTTGCGCCGCACTCGTGTCGCGGCGCGCGCCGCCGGCGGTCAACCTGCGTGCCGCCGCGTGGTACGCCGCAGGCGGCATCGCCGGTCTGGTCGCCACGCACGGTCCCTGGTCGTACGCGCTGTGGACGCACTTCCGCCATCCGCTGTTCCCTTACGCCAACGGCTTCTTTCGCTCGCCCTGGTGGGAATTCCATCGCGTGCTGCCGCGGCATTTCGGCGCGCACGCGGCAGGCGACTGGCTGACGCTGCCGTTCGCGATGCTCGCGCCGCAGCCGGGATTCGTGAGCGAGCTGCCGTACGTCGATGCGCGGCTGCCGATGCTCTACGCGCTGGCGATCGTCGCCCTCGGCGGCTTCGTCATCGCACGGCTGTCGCGAAGCGCCGTACCGGTTCGACCGCAGTTCGCGGCGACGTCGCCGCGATGGCGCTTCGTCGCCGTGTTCGCCGGCGCGTCATTCGTCGCCTGGGCGATCGTGCATTCGATCGCGCGCTACACGATTCCGCTGGAAATCGTGTCGGGCATGCTGATCGTCGGGTTGCTCGGATGGCTGCTGCGTCCGGCGCACGCGGTCGTCGCGATCACGCTGGCGGTCGCCCTGCTGGCATCGACGACGAAGCCCGCCGACTGGGGCCGCACCGACTTCGGCACGCAGTGGTTCGACGTGCGCGTGCCGCCGATCGAGCCCGGCGCGCTCGTGTTGCTCGTCGTCGACGCCCCGATGGCCTACGTGCTGCCTTTCCTTCCCGCGGATGCTCGCCACGTCGGCATCCGCAACAACGTCAACGAGCCGGGACACCGCAACCGCCTTGCCGGGCACGTCGCACAGGTGGTGCGCGATCATCGCGGCCCGCTCTACGCGCTGTCGTTTCCGCCTGGCCAGGGTGAAGCGGACCTCGCCGCCCATGGGCTTCGCCGCGTGCCGGGCGACTGCGCCGACGTGCGGACGAACATGCCGACGAGCCCTATCGAACTGTGTCGGCTGACGCGGACTGACGCACCGAACCGGTGACGGGCGCAGGCTGGGCCGCGGGCGTCGGCATCGATGATTCCGTCGCGGTGACGGCGAGGTACGCGAGCCGCTTCATGGCGCGCTGGCCGCGCGCCACGTTGTTCAGGATGAGGCCACAGCCAAGCGCGAGGAACGACAGCAGCATCAGCCCCGTTGCGAGGATCGCGGTAGGCAGGCGCGGGACGAGATGCGTCTCCATGTATTCGATGACGACGCTGCCGCCCAGCGCAAGCCCCGCAGCGGCGAACGCGAGCGCGAACGCGCCGAAGAACACGAGCGGCCGCTCGTCGCGAAACAGCATCGCGGTCTTCCAGAGGATCCGCGCCCCGTCGCGATACGTGGACAGCTTGCTTTGCGAGCCGGCAGGGCGCTCGTAGTACGGCGTGCGGATCTCGCCCGCCGGCAGGCGCTGTTCGAGCGCATGCACGGTCATTTCGGTCTCGATCTCGAAGCCGCGCGAATTCGCGGGGAACGACTTGGCGAAACGGCGCGACAGCACCCGGTAGCCCGACAGCATGTCGCTCGGACGCGAGCCGAAGAGGACGCCGAGCAGCGCGTTGAACGCACGGTTGCCGAGGCGGTGGCCGCGCCGGTACGCAGCACCGCCGACCTGCTCGTCGCGCACCCCGGTGACCATGTCGAGGTCGTTGCCGACGAGCTCCGCGACCATGCGCGGCGCGCTCGCCGCGTCGTACGTCGCATCGCCGTCGACGAGCACATAGACGTCGGCGTCGATCTCGCCGAGCATCCGCCGGACAACGCCGCCCTTGCCCGGCCGCGCTTCGGCGCGCACGACAGCGCCGGCGGCCTTCGCCGCAAGTGCAGTCGCGTCGCTCGAGCCGTTGTCGTAGACGTAGACGATCGCCTGGGGCAGCGCGGCGTGGAAATCGGCGACGACCGTTGCCACCGTCGCCGCCTCGTTGCGGCAGGGAACCAGGACCGCGATGCGCGGACGCGAGCTCACCGCGACCCGGCGGCGCGCACGCGCCGCTCGCGCAGGAGCATCCACGCGGACACGCCGTAGCCCGAGAGACCGTAGGCGACGAACGCCGCGAACAGCACGATCGCCGGCTGGTACGAGAGCAGCGCCAGGACGAGCACGATCACGAAGATCGCGACGAACGGCACGCTCTTGCGCAGGTTGATCGTCTTGAAGCTGTAGTACTTGAGGTTGCTGACCATCGTCAAGCCCGCGAACAGCGTGACCGCCCATGCGAGCCAGCGCAAATCGGCGGGGTCGTACGCAAGGTCGTCGATGATCCACACGAAGCCTGCGACGAGCGCGGCGGCCGACGGGCTCGGCAATCCCTGGAACCAGCGCTTGTCGGCGACTTCGAGCAGCGTGTTGAAGCGTGCGAGCCGCAGCGCGGCGCCGGCAACGTAGACGAACGCCGCGATCCAGCCGAGCTTGCCCAGGTCGCGCAGCGCCCATTCGTAGATGACGAGCGCGGGCGCCGCGCCGAAGCTCACCATGTCGGCGAGGCTGTCGAACTCGGCGCCGAAGGCGCTCTGCGTGCGCGTCATGCGCGCGACGCGGCCGTCGAGGCCATCGAGCACCATCGCGACGAAAATGGCGACCGCCGCCTGGTCGAAGTTGGCGTTCATCGCCTGGACGATCGCGTAGAACCCAGCAAACAGCGCGGCGGTCGTGAAGAGATTCGGCAGCAGGTAGATCCCACGCCGCCGGACGCGATTCTTGAGCAGCCGCCGCTCGTTGTCGTAGTCGTCCATCGGTCCTGTGAGCGTACCAGCAGGCGGAGCCGCCGGCGGGGCTAGCCTCGCAACTCCGCAAGGATCGACGTCGTCGCGTAGACCTTGTCGCCGACGCTCGCGCGCGGAAACGCGTCGGCCGGCAGGTACACGTCGACGCGCGAGCCGAACCGGATGAAGCCGTAGCGCTCGCCGCGCGCCACCCGGTCGCCGCGCTTCACGTAGCAGAGGATCCGGCGGGCGATCAGGCCGGCGACCTGCACGCAGGTCACGTCAGCGCCTGCGGGCGTCACGAGCCGGATCGCGTTGCGCTCGTTGGCCGTGGAAGCCTTGTCGAGCGCCGCGTTGACGAATGTCCCTGCCTCGTACCACACGTCGCCGATCGTGGCGTCGACGGGACTGCGGTTCGAGTGAACGTTGAAGACGTTCATGAACACGCTGATCAGAAGCGCGTCGCGATCGAGGTACGGATCGCGCGTCCTGCCGACCCGCACGATGCGGCCGTCCGCCGGCGACAGCACCGCGTTCGCCTGCATCGGAATCTCGCGCGGCGGGTCGCGGAAGAACTGGAGCACGAACAGGAACACGACCCACGCGAGGACGGCCGGCACCCACCACGCCGCGGCCGGAAGCGACCACGCCGCGATCGTGAGCGCAAGCGCGACGACGAGCGCGGCGGCGAGATAGGGCCAGCCTTCGCGCGCGACGATCGGATGCGGATAACGGTTCACCTGGCCGCCTTCGGTGATGGCGCGACCGCGATCACGCCGGCGAACGAGCCGATGCGGCGAGCATCACTTGGGAATCGCATCGTCGATGCGCTTCTGCTGCTCGATCGCCCCCTGGTTCACCATATCCTGCACGCCCTTCGCGCGCTCGAGCGCATTGCGCGGCGTGACCGTCGCGGCCTGCTCGACCTCGGTGGCGCCGGGCTTGGCCTGCGCCGTCGGCTCGTCGAGCACGCCGTACGCCTTGAGCGCCGTTCTCGCGAGCAGGCCCACGATGACCAGCGCCAGCAGAACGACGAGCAGACCGACCCATCCGCGTTGACCGGCGTGCAACCGCATGCGCGCTCCCTAACTGAAACGGATGTTCAGTATACCGTCGGGGGCGTGCGAGCCGCCGTCAGCCCGCCGCGTTCGTGAAGGCCTTCTCCAGCGCTTCGGTGAAGCGCGCCATGTCGAACAATGGGTGCGTGCGCCGGTTCTGCGCCAGGCGGGCCTTCACGGAACGCCGCTCGTCCGCGTCGAGCGCCAGCGCGAGCGCGCGCTGCTCGTACGCGCGCGCATCGGCGGCCACGAGATCCGCGAGGCCGATCGCGCGCAGCTGGCTCGCGGCGACGCGGCTCGCCATCGTCTCGCCGGTGCACGTCACGACCGGTACGCCCATGAACAGCGCATCGTTGGCTGCGGTGCCTGCGTTGTAGGGCGCCGTGTCGAGGTACACGTCCGCATTTGCGTGGCGCGCGCGATGCTCGGCCGGCGGCACGCGCTGCGCGAATACGAGCCGGACCGGCGCGACGCCGCGCCGCGACGCCTCGCGCCGAAGATTCGCAGCGGCGACGGCGTTCGACGGCGCGAGCCACAGCACGCTGCCCGGCACCTGGCCGAGGAAGCGCATCCAGGCGTCGAACACGCCCGGGAGCACCTTGTACGGGTTGTTGAAGCAGCAGAAGACGACGCCGTCCGGCGGCAGGCCGCACGCCGCGCGGCTCGGAACGTGGCTTGCCACCAGCCGGCGCGTATCGCTCGGGCAATAGCAATCCGGCAGGTACAGGAACCGCTCGTCGAAGAACGGCTGCATCGACGGCGGCGTGACCTCGCGGTCGGTCACGATCCAGTCGATCCATGGCGCACCCATCGTGCCCAGGAAGCCGAGCCACTGCACTTGCACCGGCGCCGGACGCGAGGCGAAGATCTCGCTTCGCGCATGCGTCGTGTACCCGTTCAGGTCGACGAGGACGTCGATGCCGTCGTCGCGCACGAGCCGCGCGATCTCCTCCGGCGTGCGGTCGTGGCACGCGCGAAACGTCCCGAACGCCGCGCGGATGCGCTCGCGCAACGGCGAGCGATCCGCGGGCCCGATCGCGTACGCGAAAGTCGAAAAGCGCGCGGCATCATGCCGCTCCCACACTTCGGTCGCGAGATACGCGACGGCATGCTCGCGCAGATCCGACGACACGTAGCCGAGGCGAAGCCGGTTGCCCCGCTCCCGCACGATCGCGGGCGGCAGCTCGCACGCCGGGCGGATCGATGCGGCCCAGTGGCGCGCGCATTGCCGCAGCGCGGCCGGCGCCAGCGGCATCGCCAGCGCGTGGAATGGATTGATGCCGCAGCCCGCGTCGGCCGCGAGGCGCGACGCAATCGTCGCGTGCGCCCTGGCGAGATCATCGAAGCGGCCAAGATGCGCATCGCAATGCGCGAGCAGCGACACCGCGTGCAGATCGTCCGGAGCCGCCGCGACGGCCGCGGTCAACGCTCGGCGCGCCTCCACGTGATCGCCGCTGTCGATCAGCACCGTGCCGAGGTTTGCGAACGCGGTAGCGTCCTGCGGGTCTTTGCGTAGCGCGTTGCGGAAAGCCTGCGCGGCACCGTCGAGGTCGCCCTGCGCATGGCGCGCGATGCCGCAGTCGATCCAGAGTTCCGCGGGACCGTCCCCATGCTCGCGCACGTAGCGGCCGGCCGCCTCGTCCGCGTCGCGGTAACGGGCGACGCGGCAGAGCACGTGCACGAGGTTGGCGAGCGCCTGGCGATGCGCAGGCACGAGCGCGAGCACCGCTCGATACTTCTGCTCCGCGTCCGCGTGCGCGCCTGCGTCGAACAGCGCGAGGCCCAGGTTGTTCAGCAGGCTCGGATGATCGGGGCGCCGCGCAAGCGCCTGCCGATAGGCGTCCATCGCCTCGGCGAGACGCCCCTGTTCACGCAGCAGATTGCCGAGATGGAAACGCGCGTCGACATTCGCGTCGTTGCCCGCGATCGCTCGCCGCAGTGCCGCCTCCGACGCGGCCGCATCGGAGCGCCGCAGTGCTATGCCGAGGACACTCCACGCGTCGGCATTCCCATCGTCGAGGCGCAGCGAGTCGCGAGCCAGCGCCGCGGCGAGCGCGTCGCCGCCGCGGCGCAATGCGTCGCGCGCGGCCTCGAGGCCTTGCTTCGCTTCGCGCGCCATGCCGGTAGGACGACGGGACTTCGGGGTCCGGGGCGGCGACTTCGCTGACGCCAGAGTCGTCGATAGATTGCTCGGGACCCCGACGTAGTCGTCAGTTGCGCGTCTGGTCGACGAGCTTGTTCTTCTTGATCCAGGGCATCATCGAGCGCAGCTTCTCGCCGACGACCTCGATCGAATGCTGCGACGTCATCCGCCGGCGCGACATCAGCGTCGGCGCACCTGCGCGATTCTCGAGGATGAAATCGCGCGCGTACTCGCCCGACTGGATCCTGGCGAGGGCGTCCTTCATCGCCTGCTTCGTCTGCGCGGTGACGATCTTCGGCCCGGTCGCGTACTCGCCGTATTCGGCGTTGTTCGAGATCGAGTAGTTCATGTTGCCGATGCCGCCTTCGTAGATCAGGTCGACGATCAGCTTGAGCTCGTGCAGGCATTCGAAGTACGCCATCTCCGGCGCGTAACCGGCTTCGACGAGCGTTTCGTAACCCGCCTTGATCAGCTCGACGGTGCCGCCGCACAGCACCGTCTGCTCGCCGAAGAGGTCGGTCTCGGTTTCCTCGCGGAAATTCGTTTCGATGACGCCCGCGCGCGTGCCGCCAATCGCGGCGGCGTACGAAAGCGCGACGTCGCGCGCCTTGCCGGAGGCGTCGCGGTGGACCGCGATCAGCATCGGCACGCCGCCGCCGGCGACGTACGTCGAGCGCACCGTGTGCCCGGGCGCCTTCGGCGCGACCATGACGACGTCGAGGTCGGCGCGCGGCACGACCTGTCCGTAGTGAATGTTGAAGCCATGGGCGAACGCGAGCGTCGCGTCCTTGCGGATGTTGGGCTCGACATCGCTCTTGTAGACGGCCGCGATGCTCTCGTCCGGCATCAGCATCATGACGACGTCGGCGCCCTTCACCGCCTCGGCGACTTCAGCGACCTTGAGCCCGGCGCCCTTCGCTTTCTCCCACGATGCGCCGCCCTTGCGCAGGCCGACCGTCACCTTGACGCCCGAGTCGTTCAGGTTCTGCGCGTGCGCGTGGCCCTGCGAGCCGTAGCCGACGATCGTGACCTTGCGCCCCTTGATCAGCGATAGGTCGGCGTCCTTTTCGTAATAAACCTTCATGGTCGTTCCTTCCGTTGTTCTTTCGTTAGATCCGCAATATCCGCTCGCCCCGCCCGATGCCCGACGCCCCCGTGCGCACGGTCTCGAGGATCACGCCGGGCTCGATCGCCTGCAGGAACGCGTCGAGCTTCGAGCCGGTTCCGGTCAGCTCGATCGTGTAGCTCTTGTCGGTGACGTCGAGGATGCGACCGCGGAAGATGTCGGCTAGGCGCTTCATCTCGTCGCGGTCCTTGCCCGCGGCGCGCACCTTGACGAGCATCAGCTCGCGCTCGATGTGGTTGCCGTCGGTCAGGTCGACGACCTTCACGACCTCGACCAGCTTGTTGAGCTGCTTGGTGATCTGCTCGATGACGTCGTCGGAGCCGCTCGTGACGATCGTCATCCGCGACATCGTCGGGTCTTCCGTCGGCGCCACGGTCAGCGACTCGATGTTGTAGCCGCGCGCGGAGAAGAGCCCCGAGATCCGCGACAGCGCGCCCGCCTCGTTCTCGACCAGGATGGAGAGGATATGTCTCATGTTCGCAAGCCGCGCAGCCGTTTCGCGCGCGCGGTCATAGTTCTTCGGCGAGGATCATTTCCGTCAGTCCCTTGCCGCCGGGCACCATCGGAAACACGTTCTCGGTCTGGTCGGTGATGAAGTCCAGGAACACCAGCCGGTCCTTCATCGCCAGCGCCTCGCGCAGCGCGCCGTCGATGTCGCCCGGCTTCTCCACCTTCAGGCCGACGTGGCCATACGCTTCGGCGAGCTTCACGAAATCGGGCAGCGCGTCCATGTAGGACTCGGCGTAACGGTTGCCGTAGAAGAACTCCTGCCACTGCCGCACCATGCCCATGTAGCGGTTGTTCAGGTTCACGATCTTGATCGGCAGGTGGTACTGCTTGCAGGTCGACAGCTCCTGGATGCACATCTGGATCGAAGCCTCGCCGGTGACGCAGACGACCGTCGCGTCGGGGTTCGCGAGCTGCACGCCCATCGCCGCCGGCAGCCCGAAGCCCATCGTGCCGAGGCCGCCCGAGTTGATCCAGCGGCGCGGCTTGTCGAATTTGTAGTACTGCGCGACCCACATCTGGTGCTGGCCGACGTCGGACGTGACGAACGCGTCGCCGCGGGTCGCCGCGTACAGCTTCTCGACGACGGCCTGCGGCTTGATCAGCTTGCTGTGGTGGTCGTATTTCAGGCAGTCCTTGCGCTGCCATTCCTTGATCTCGGCCCACCAGGCCTTGAGGGCCGCCGCGTCGGGGCGCGTCGGCGACGATTCGACCAGCTTCACCATCTCGTCGAGCACGTCGCCCACGTAGCCGACGATCGGCACGTCGACCTTCACGCGCTTGCTGATCGACGACGGGTCGATGTCGATGTGGATGATCTTGCGGTCCGGGCGGTAGAAGTGCGCCGGGTTGCCGATCACGCGGTCGTCGAAGCGCGCGCCCACGGCGAACAGCACGTCGCAGTTCTGCATCGCCATGTTCGACTCGTACGTGCCGTGCATGCCGGGCAGCCCGGTGAAGTGGGGATCGGTGCCGGGCAGGCCGCCGAGGCCCATCAGCGTGTTCGTGCACGGAAAGCCCAGCAGGCGCACGAGCCGCGTCAGCGCTGCCGACGCGTCGTTCAGGATCACGCCGCCACCCGTGTACACCATCGGCCGCTTCGCCTCGAGCAGCAGCTGCACCGCTTTCTTGATCTGCCCCGCGTGTCCGCGCGTAACCGGGTTGTACGAGCGCATCGACACCGTCTTTGGATACGCGAACTCCGTCGTCGCCTGCGTCACGTCCTTCGGAATGTCGACGACCACCGGTCCCGGCCGCCCGGTCGAGGCCAGGTAGAACGCCTTCTTCACCGTCGTCGCGAGGTCCGCGACGTTCTTCACGAGGAAGTTGTGCTTGACGCAAGGCCGGGTGATGCCGACGGTGTCGCATTCCTGGAATGCGTCCTGGCCGATCGCCGCCGTCGGCACCTGGCCGGTGAGGATCACCAGCGGAATCGAATCCATGTACGCGGTCGCGATGCCGGTGACCGCGTTGGTGACGCCCGGGCCGGACGTGACGAGCGCGACGCCGACCTTCTGCGACGAGCGCGAATAGCCGTCGGCCGCGTGCACGGCACCCTGCTCGTGGCGGACGAGGACGTGCTTGACCTTCGTCTGCTTGAAGATCTCGTCGTAGATGTTGAGGACCGCGCCGCCCGGATAGCCGAAGACGTACTCGACGCCCTCCTCCTGGAGACAGCGGATCAGGATTTCCGCACCTGTCGTTTGCATGATCGCTCGCCAAAGCCCCGCGTTCGCGCGGGGACGCGCACGCGTTTGGGAAACACAGGCCCCGAATCGCCGGGACCTTCGCTTTCTGCCGGTCGCGCTACGGGTCGAGCGCGCGCCCGCCAAGGCTTTGTCGGATGGAACGCCGCGAATCGGGGCAGCCTGGGCCGGCTCCTGTGGGATCGCTCGTTGGCGCTTGTGGCGCCGCGGAGGGAGCGTCGGGCCCTCTGTTGCAGTACAGCACCGAGCCTTCCGGCCCGGATCAAGAGAGACGATACCGGCAATCGGAGGGCTCGGTCAAGCCGCCCGATTGCTACGGCGCAACATCGGCGTTGCCGGCGTGTCTTTTGAAGGACCGGCCACACATTCCGCCTATAATCGCCGCGCCTCCCCGAGGAACCTTCGCAAACTGGCTTCCTACCAGGAAATTTCCGCCCTGCTCGCCGACGTCGAGCGCCGCGCCTTCAAGCAGGCGATGTACGCGGTCCGCGACGAGAACGCCGCCGTGGACATCGTTCAGGACGCGATGCTGAAACTGACCGAGCATTACGCGGACAAGCCGGTCGCGGAGCTGCCGATGCTGTTCCAGCGCATCCTGCAGAACACGATCCACGACCACTTTCGCCGGCAGAAGGTGCGCTCGACGTGGACCACCGTCCTGTCGGCGCTCGGTCACAAGGACGACAAGGATGAGGACTACGACCCGCTCGAGACGCTGCAGGCGCCGACCGACCTCAACGTCTCGGCAGATCCCGCCGCCAATGCCGAGCAGAGCCAGGTGTTCCGGGCGATCGAGCAGGCCCTTGCAAAGCTTCCGGCGCGTCAACGCGAGGCGTTCCTGCTACGTTACTGGGAAGACTTGGACGTCGCCGAAACCGCGGCGGCGATGGGCTGCTCCGAAGGAAGCGTGAAGACTCACTGCTCGCGGGCGGTCCGTGCCCTCGCCGAAATGCTCAAGGCGCGGGGAATCACGCTATGACCGACGACGAATCCCGTCTGGCCCGAACGCTCGCCCGCCACCTCGACCTCGGGGCTGCCGCCGTGCGTCCCGGCACGCTCTACAAGCTCCAGCAGGCGCGCGCCCGCGCCCTTGAGGCGGTCGAGCGGGTGCCGGCCGCGGGCACCGAACTCGCCGCGGCGGGGTCCGGCAGCGTTTCCGGCGGCCGGTTCGGATCCCGCGCCGGCACCGTTCGCTGGGTGGGAGCGATGCTTCTGGTTGCGGCGATCGGCTTCGGGTACCAGCAGTGGCACTCGGCGCAGAAGGAGCGCGAGTTCGAAGAGCTCGACCTGCACCTGCTCGCGTCGGATCTGCCCATCGACGCCTATCTGGACCGGGGATTCCAGAATTGGCTTCGAGCCACGTTCGATTACTGACGCGCGTCCTGACCGTTCTGGCGCTGGCCGCTGGCGCCGCGCACGGACAGATCACGCTCAAGTCGCCGGCGTGGAACGAGCTGTCCGAGGGAGACCGGCAGGTGCTCGCGCCGCTCGCCTCCGATTGGAACACGCTCGACGCACAGCGCAAGCAGAAGTGGCTGGGCCTCGCGAAGCGCTATCCGAGCCTTTCACCCGACCAGCAGCAGCGCATCCAGAAGCAGATGCAGGAGTGGTCGCGGCTTACCCCCGACCAGCGCAACGCCGCACGCGAGCGCTACAAGTCGCTGAAGTCGCTGCCGCCGGACAAGAAAAGCGAGATGCGCCAGCGCTGGCAGGAATACCAGAACCTGTCGCCCGAGCAGCGGCGCGAGCTGGCGACGAAGCCACCGCCTTCCCGCCCGGGCGGCGCGCGCGCACCGGCGCCCGCGTCGCGGCCGCGTGCCGCGCCCCCACCGGTCCCTCCCGCGCCCGAGCCCGCTCCGACCGGTCAGTGAGACGCGAAGGGCCACCCCGAGCGGCGAAGCCGCGAGCGTGGGGGGATCATCCAAGCGGGCGGCACGACGAGGCGGATGCCCGGGCGGCGCCCGCGGCTTTCGCGGCGGAATCCGCGTCGCTCGCGCGCCGCCTTGGCGCGCTGCTCTACGAGGCGCTACTGCTGGTCGCGATGGCCCTCATTGCCGGGTTCGCGTTACTGCCGCTGATTTCGCCGGCCACGTCCGCGGCCGCGGCGCCGAGTGTTCCGCCGCCGTTCGCGCGAACGATGCTGTTCTGCGCACTCGCGGGTCTCGCGGCGCTCTATTACACGTGGTGCTGGAGCGAAGGGCGCCGAACGCTGCCGCAGAAAACGTGGCGCATTCGCATCGTCGGCGACGATTCCCATCCGATTGCGCGCAAGACGGCACTTTTGCGCTATCTCGCGGCCTGGATCGGACCGGCGGCCGCGCTCGCCGTCTATGCCGCGCTGCCGGCGACACCGTTACGCCGCTTTGCGCTGTTGATCGTTGTGTTCAATTATGCGTTCGCGCTCGTCGATCGCGAGGGCCGGTTCCTGCACGACCGCGTCGCCGGAACGCGCGTCGTACGCGATGCGTGAGCCGATGAAGGTGCTGCTGCCGGCGGTCGACCGCGCCGCGATTGCCGACGCGTTCGCCGATGCGCAGCGGTTGGTGGTCGTCTCGTTCTGCGCCGCATGGTGCGATACCTGCAACGAATTTCGCGCCGGATACGAGCGGCTCGCCAGCAGGCGGCCGCACGCGGCATTCGTGTGGATCGACATCGAGGACGACGCCGAATGGGCGGGCGACATCGACGTCGAGAACTTCCCCAAGCTCGCCGTGTATCGCGGCGCGACACCGCTGCACTTCGGCGTGTCGCTGCCGCATGAGAACGTCATCGGCCGCCTGATCGACGCGCTGGCCGAACAGCCGGCGGCAAGCAGCGTCGGCGAAGCGGTGCAGGCGCTTCCGCGACGGTTGTCGAAGGGCTGAATCACCGAAGGCGTTGGCGCAAGCGTCAGTCGGCCGCCCGCAGCGTCCCCTTGCCCAGCGCCGCGACGATCAGCCGGTACTTCGTTCCGGCGTTGGAGAGCTCACGGAACCAGTTCACGAGGTCTCGCCACGGCGCGTTCATCCGGGCGAGTCCCGAGATGAATGCCACGATCGTTCCGACCTCGGTGCGGCCGTTCAGCACGAGCCAGCCGCCAACCGCGAGGATGCCGATCACCCCGAGACTGTAGAGCAGGTTCATCAGGAAGTTGATGCCGAACTTGCGCGTGAAGATCTGGACGTTCAGCAGGTAGACGAAGCGGATGCGGCGACGGAAGCGGCGAAGCCCGCGAACGCCCGTGCCGGCGGACGTCTCCTCGATGATCGACGCGCTGAGCGCGCGCAGCGTCTCGATCCGGCGCTTGGTTCGCAGATTGATCGCTTCCTGCAGCGACGATATGAACAGGAACTGCGGGCTGAACATCAGGAACGCGATCAGCGCCATCCACGGCTGCACGATCAGCATGTAGCCGAATACGGAGAGCAGGATGCCGGCATTCAGCACGGGCTCCGAGAAGCTGCCGCCGGCGAATCCGCCGACGGCCTCCGCCTCCGAGACGATGATGGAGATGCGCACGCCGGCTCCGGCATCGTGCAGCGCATCCTCGGCCGCGCGGGGCCCGATCTGCAGCCGCAGCCGGCGGTTCGTCTTCTCGCTGACGGCGCCGCTGTAGACGTTCGTCGCCAGCTTGAGCCCGCCGTGCAGCAGCGAGACCGCCAGATAGACGAGGCATAGCACGCCGATCACCCGGTATTCGCGATGCTCGACGGCCGCGTTGACGATCCGCCGCTGCAGCTCGAGCGGCGCGAGCTCGAGCAGGAACACGCCCGTCGACAGCGCGATGAGCGCCATCTGGTCGCGTGCGCTCGTGCGCCAGATGAACCCGTAGAGTTCCCGGGTCTTCCCGCGTTTCCCGGCCCGCTGCTTCATCGGACAACCTGCGGGCTCATCGCCGCCGGGCCAGCGCGACGCCCACGGCGATCAGCGCCATGCCGACGAGGGCGAGCGCATCGAGGCGCTCGCCGAACAGCGCGTACGCCATGAGCGCGGTGACCGGCGGAACGAGGTAGAAGAGCCGCGCCACGTCGGCGGCCGCCCCGTGGCGCAGCAGCCAGTAAAGCAGGCTGATCGCGCCGACGGACAGCACGATCACCGACCAGCCGAGCGCGAAGACGAACTGCGGCGTCCAGTCGATCGGGCGCCAGCCGGCGAGCGCGACGATCGCCGCATAGAGCAGCGCGCACGCGGTGAACTGGACGACCGCCCCGCTGCGCAGGTCGACATGCGCGCAGTATTTCTTCTGGTAGAGCGTGCCGACGCTGATGCCGACGAGCGCGGCCAGCACGGCGACGAGCGCGGTCGCGTCGCCGCCGAGGCCGATCTTGTGGCGCACGACGAAGTACACGCCGACCAGGCCAAGCAGGAGACCCGCCCATTGCAGGCGGCTGATGCGCTCGCCGAGCCACGCGCGCGCGAGAAACACGGTGAGAATCGGCTGCAACCCCACGAGCATCGCGCTCGTCCCCGCGGGCATTCCGGCCGCGATGGCGACAAAGACGCCGCCGAGGTAGACGCCGTGCACGAGCCACGCGGCCACCGCGATGTGCGCGACCTGCTTGCGGTCGCGCGGCCACGTCGCGCGGGTCGCGAATGCCACGACCGTCATCAGCGAGGCGACGAGCGCAAACCGGACGAGCAGGAACTCGAGTGGCGGCGCGTACGGCAGGCCGTACTTGGCCGCGATGAAACCGGTGCTCCAGAGAACGACGAACAGGCCGGGCAGAAACGGCGCCGCTCGCCGCGCCCACGCGTCGAGTGCGGCCGCTCGCTGCGTTACGGCTGCGGCGGCGCGCATCGGCGGCGTGTCACTTCGTGCGGTCGGCGCGATAGCGTTCGACGCTCGCGGAGATCTCGCGCCGGGCGTCGTCCGGCCCGGCCCATCCCGCAAGCCGCACCCACTTGCCGGGCTCGAGATCCTTGTAATGCTCGAAGAAGTGCGCGATCTGCGAAAGCTGGATGTCCGGCAGGTCCTGCGGCGACGTGATCGACCGGTACAGCGACGACAGGCGGTCGATCGGCACCGCGAGCACCTTCGCGTCGCCGCCCGCCTCGTCGTCCATCTTCAGCATGCCGATCGGCCGGCAGCGCACGACGACTCCGGTGATCAGCGGCACCGGCGAGATGACGAGCACGTCGCAAGGGTCCCCGTCGTCGGACAGCGTCTGCGGGATGTAGCCGTAGTTGCACGGGTAGTGCATCGACGTCGACATGAAGCGGTCGACGAACACGGCGCCGGTGGCCTTGTCGACCTCGTACTTGATCGGCTCGCCGTGCATCGGAATCTCGATGACGACGTTGCAGTCGTTCGGAACGTTGGCGCCGGCAGGAACGCGGTCGAGACTCATGAAGGATGTTCGCGATCGGCCGCGCATGCGGTGAGCGGCGGCGATGAACGCTGCGGGAGACGCCGATTATACCGGGCGTCACGCGGTATGATCGGATGATGAACGCCCCGCGAACGACGATCGGCGCGATGGACAGCGTGCAACCGTCGCCGACGATCGTCGAGCAGGTCTACCGGACGATTCTCGAGGCCATTTGCGACGGCCGGCTGACGCCCGGCGAGCGCCTGACGCAGGAATCGGTTGCACAGAAGCTGTCGGTGTCGCGGCAGCCGGTCGGCCAGGCGCTGCTGTTGCTGAAGCAGCAGAAGTTCGTGAGCGAGGCGGGCCGCCGCGGGCTGATGGTGGCGCCGCTCGACCGCGACTTCATGCGCTCGATCTACGAGCTGCGCCTCGGCATCGAGCCGCTTGCCGCCTCGCTCGCCGCCGCGCACGCGACCGCCGCCGACATCGCGCGCGGCGAGCGCATGATCGCCGCGGGCAAGGAGGCGATCCGCCACAACTCGATCGCGGAGCTGATCGCCGCCGACATGGCGTTCCACATGTACCTGTACGAGCTCTCGCGCAACCGGCTGTTCGTCGAGCTGATGCAGGAGCTCTGGAACCATCTGCGCCGGGCGATGCGCGAGGTGCTCGCGCATCGCGAATACCGCAAGGCGATCTGGGTGGAGCACGAGCAGATCCTGCGCGCGATCAGCCATCGCAACGGCGATGCCGCGGCATCGCTCGTGCGCGCGCACCTGCAGCAGGCGGCGGTCAACGTGCAGGTCGCGCTGCCTGCGGAGGCCGGCGCGGCGGTCTAGCGCGCCGCGCGACGGTAGTCGTTGGAATACGTGACGTAGATGTCGCGGGCGCGCGCGAATTCGGCGCGCTCTTCCGCCTTGAGCTCGCGAAACGCTCGCGCCGGGCGTCCCGCCCAGATCCAGCCAGCCGGGACGACGGTATCGGGCTCGACCCACGCGCCAGCGCCGATGCACGCGCCGCGCTCGACGACGACGCGGTCGCCGACGCGGGAGCCCATGCCGATCAGCGCGTCGTCCGCGATCGTTGCCGAGCCCAGCACGACGTTGTGGCCGACGGTGACGCCTGCGCCCAGCACGAGGTCGCCGCGACGCCGGTCGGTGACGAGGATGCAGTTGTCCTGCACGTTGCTGCGCGCGCCGATGACGATGCGGCCGTCGCCGGCCGACACGGCACAGCCGAAGAACACGCTTGCGTCTTCGGCGATCTCGACGTCGCCCGCGACGATCGCAGTCGGTGCGACGTACGCACCGGTGACGCGCGGCGCGCGGCCGTGCAGAGCGCGCAGCACGCCTTCCCCATCGGGCGGCAGCGGACGAACGACGGCCGCGAAATCGGGAAGTCGCGCCGACACGAGCTCCGGAGGGACGCTGCCGGCACGCAGCGACCGCGCCAGCGCCGCCAGCTCGTCGCGAGTGATCGCGCGCGTGCGCTTCGCCGGGTGCCCGGCATAGACGAAGCCGCCCGGCAGGTCCTTGCGCGGCGGCACCACCGTGTCGGCGGCGATCAGCGCGTAGTCGCCGACGCGCGCTCCGTCCATGACGACCGACGACTCGCCGATGACGACGCCGTGGCCGAGCGTGCACGCGTGCACGATCCCGTAGCGGCCCACGGACACGTCGTCGCCGACGATCGCGCCGAGAATCTGGTCGGCGATGTGGACGGTCGCGTGCTCACCGAACCAGGCGTTCGCGCCGATGCCGACGTTTTCGCCGTCGGCGCGAACGGTTGCGTACTCGCGGAGCGTCGGTCTTGCGCCGACGCGCGAGCGGCCGATGACAGCGCCCTGACCCGCGATGTGCGCGCCGGCGCCGAGATCGGGATGATGATGCAGATAGTCGAGGATCACGGTGGCGTGAAGTGCCCGGTGCGCATGTGCGCTCGCGTGCGGTTACTCATGGCGCGCGCGAATCGGCGCGCAGGCGCTCGCGCTCCGCATTGTCCCATGCGGTGAGCGGCTGGTAGTCGGGCACGAGGCTCAGGCCCTTCTCGAGGTCGGACGAAAGCGTGTCTCGCGTGACCGCGACGTCCACGAGCGCGGGCGCGCGGTCGAACGCGCGTGCAAGCGCCGCGGGCAGCGCGGCCGCATCGGTCACGCGCTCCGCGGCGAGGTCGAACGCGCGCGCCATCGCCGCGTAGTCGGAATCGCCGAGCGTCGTGCCGCTGACGCGGCCGCCGTAGTTGCGCTCCTGGTCGACGCGCTCGATGTTCCACGCGGCGTTGTTGGCGATGACGAACACCGTCCGGCAACCGTGCCGCGCCGCGGTGTCGATTTCCATGGCGTGCAGGCCGAACGCGCCGTCGCCGCAAACGGCCACGACCTGGCGGCCCGGGAATGCGAGCGCCGCCGCGTTCGCGAAGGGCACGCCGACACCGAGACATCCGAAGGCACCCGCGTCGAGATAGGTCGGCGTTGCGAGGCCCAGGCGTGCGAAGCTCAGGATGTCGCCGCCGTCCGCGATTCCGATCGCATCGTCGCTTAGCAGGCCGCGCAGCGCCGCGAAGATGCGATTCGGATGCATGCGCCCGTCGTCACCCGCAGGCGTCGCGGCGAGCGATGCGAGATAGCGCTCGGATCGCTCCACGTGCTTGCTGCGAAGTCGCGCGCGCCACTCGGTATCCGGCGCCTGCGTGCCGTCGCGGACGGCGTCCGCGAGCGCGGTCAACGCGGCAGCGACGTCACCGGCGATCTCGACTTCGCCCGGTCGATTGTCGGACCGCTCGCCCGCGTGCTCGGCGATCCGCACGAAACGGGCGGCGGGAAACGCCGCCGGAGAGCCATAGCCGAGCTGGTAATCGAGCCTGCGACCGACGGTGAGCACGAGATCCGCGTCCTGCATTGCGGCGGCACGCATTGCGCCCACGTAAGCGGGATGATCCGCGCCGACGAGGCCGCGCGACTCCTGCGTGTCGAGGTAGAGCGCGCCGCTCGCGTCGAGCAGCGCGGTGAGCGCATCCGGCGCACGAGCGGCACCGCGGCCGCTGATGACGAGCGGCCGTTTTGCCAGGCGTAACATCTTCGCGGCCGCCTCGATGGCGAGCGGATCGGGCCGCGTGCGCGGCGGCGCGCGACGCGCCAGGTATTCCGGCAGCGCCGCGGCATCCGCGATCGGCGTGCGCAGCACGTCGGCGGGAATCTCGACGTACACCGGGCCCGGTGCGCCGTGTGAGCCGAGCGCCGCGCCGACCGCAGCATCGAGCTCGCGGATCACCTGGTCGGCGATCCGCAGCGTGCGCGCGATGCGCGTGACCGGACGCAGGATTTCCACATGCGGCGTGCCCTGCAATGGGCCCATGTTGTCCTGCCGCGCGGGCGGGCAGCCGCCGATGACGAGCACGCTCGCGCGCTCGAGATCCGCATTCGCGATCGACGTGACGCAATTCGTGACTCCGGGCCCCGACGTCACCAGCGCGACGCCGAGCTCGCCGGTGAGCAGCGCATGCGCCGTGGCCATGTGCACGGCGGCGCCTTCGTGGCGCACGTCGACGATCGCGATGCCGTTCGCGGCGAGCCGGTCCCAGACCGGCTGGATGTGCCCGCCCTGCAGGCCGAACACGCGCGCCGGCCCGCGCGCGGCGAGAAACCGGGCGACCCATTCGGCCACGAGAAAAGTTGCTTCAGTCATGCGAGCCCTCGACGGTATGTCTCGCGCGGCACGCACCGCGCCACCGAACATGCCGCCGCATCTGTCCCCTGACCCCTGATCCCTGGTCAAAAGACCGGGTTTTCCCGATACGTCCCCCACAGCCCCTTCAGCTTCTCGACGATGTCGCCCATCGTCGCGCCGGCGGCGACGAGCTCGATCGTGACCGGCATGATGTTCTGCGACTCGTCCTTCGCGACCTCGACCAGACGCTCGAGCAGCGCGCTCATTTTCGCGTCATCGCGCTCGCGTCGCACGCGCGCGAGCCGCGCGATCTGCCGCTCCGCCGTGGACGCGTCGTAGGGGTGCAGCTCGATGTCGAATTGCTCGTCGGGCTCGGCGTACTTGTTGACGCCGATGACAGGCTTCTCGCCGTTCGCCTTCTTGAGCGCGGTGTCGTACGCGAAGTCGGCGATCCGGCGCTGGAACCAACCCTCCTGCGTGAGCTTCATCGTGCCGCCGCTGCGGTCGACCTCGTCGACGACGGCGAAGATCGCGCGCTCGTACTGCGTCGTCAGGCTCTCGACGAAGTACGAGCCTCCGAGCGGGTCGACGACGCTGGCGACGCCGCTTTCGTGCGCGATGATCTGCTGCGTTCGCAGCGCGATCTTCATCGCCTCCTCGGTGGGAATGGCGAACGCCTCGTCCATGCCGTTCGTGTGCAGGCTCTGTGCGCCGCCCAGCACCGCCGCCAGCGCCTGCAGCCCGGTGCGCACGACGTTGATCCGATACTGCGGCTTGGTGAGCGACGCCGCCGCCGTCTGGCAATGGAAGCGCAGGCGCATCGACTCGGGGTTCCGCGCGCCGAAACGCTCGCGCATGATCTTGGCGTAGACGCGGCGGACGGCGCGGAACTTGGCGATCTCCTCGAAGAAATCCGCCTGGCAGACGTAGAAGAACGCAAGCCGCGGCGCGAACTCGTCGACGTGCATCCCGGTCTTCGTCACTTCCTCGACGTACGTGATCAGGTTGCACATCGTGAACGCGACCTCGTCGAGCGGCGAGCCGCCGGCTTCCGAGATGTGATAGCCCGAGATGTTGATCGGGTTGTAGCGCTTCATGTTGCGCGCGCAGTATGTGATGCAGTCGCGGACGATGCGCACCGAGGGTGCCACCGGGAACGCCCATTCCTTCTGCGCCTGGTACTCCTTCAGGATGTCGGCCTGGATCGTGCCGGACAGCTTGTTCAGGTCGTAGCCCTTCTTCTGCGCGAGCGCGACGTACATCGCGAGCAGGATCCATGCGCTCGGGTTGATCGTCATCGACACCGAGATTTTCTCGAGGTCGATGCCGTCGAACAGGTGCTCCATGTCCGCGAGCGTGTCGATCGCGACGCCCTCGCGGCCGACCTCGCCCTCGCTCATCGGATGGTCGCTGTCGTAGCCCATCAGCGTCGGCATGTCGAAGTCGGTCGACAGGCCGGTCTGGCCCTGCGCGATCAGGTACTTGAAGCGCCGGTTCGTGTCCTCGGCCGTGCCGAAGCCCGCTATCTGGCGCATCGTCCAGAACCGGCCGCGATACATCGTCGGATACGGTCCGCGCGTGAACGGGTATTGCCCCGGGAGGCCGATGTCTTCGATCGGGATGTCGGCGACGTCGAGCGCCGTATACGCGCGCTTCACTGGAAAGCCGCCGATCGTCGTGAACTCCGCCGCCCGCTCGGGTGCGCGTCGCACGAAGTTCGCCACTTCATTGTCTTCCCATGCCTGCACCTGCCGCGCCAGCGCGTCGCGCGTGGCCGCGTCGAGTGCGGCCGGCGCGCCGCCCGTCTTGTCGTTCATGATCCACCTCCAATGTGCAGTTCGCGCAGCAATGCGCACGCGGCCGCGCGCGGCGACAGCGTGCGCGTGCGTAGCCGTTCGAGCAACGGCGAGAGCTTGCCGTCGCGATGGCGCGCGAACTCGTCGCGCAGGATCGACTCGCCCGCAGCGAGCAGCCGCCGTTCCGCGATCAGCGCGCGGCGCGCGACGATCTCGCCGCTTCGTTCGAGCGCCGCGCGATGGCCGTCGATCGCGACGAGCAGCTCGTCGACACCCTGCCCGCGCAGCGAGCTCGTAGCGATCACCGGCGGGCGCCAGGCCGCGAAATTGGGGTCAGAGACGCATTTCTCCGCGGGGAAATGCGTCTCTGATCCTACTCTCTCCGAGACCGAGCGGTCGAGCTGCGTCAGCCCGAGCATCAGCATCATCTTCAAATCGGCGATCGTTCTGTTCGCATCGGGCTTGTCGGATTTGCTGACCGCGTGGATGTCGGCGATCTCGAGAATGCCGGCCTTGATCGCCTGGATGTCGTCGCCGAGACCCGGGGCCGACACCACGACGGTCGTGTGCGCCGCGCGCGCCACCTCGACTTCGTCCTGACCGACGCCGACCGTCTCGATGACGACCATGTCGAAGCCCGCGGCGTCGAGCACGTCGACGGCCTCGAGCGCACCCGCCGCAAGCCCGCCGAGCGCGCCGCGCGTCGCCATGCTGCGGACGAACACGCCCGGATCGCCGCCGAGCTCGCTCATGCGGATGCGATCGCCGAGGATCGCGCCGCCGGAGAACGGACTCGACGGATCGATCGCGACGATTGCGACGTTGCGCCCGCTGCGGCGCACCGCCGCCGCGAGCTTCGCGACGAGCGTCGATTTGCCGCTGCCCGGTACGCCGGTGATGCCCACGACGTGCGCTCGGCCCGCGTGCGCGAACATTTGATCGAGCGTCGCGCGCGCCTCCTCGCTTCCGGATTCGGCCCGCGTCAGCAGCCGCGCGATCGCGCGCGTGTCGCCTTCGAGCACGCGCTGCGCGAGGGCGGAAGATGGCACGTACGTCATGGAGAATCGGAAGCGGTGCCCACCCGCGCGTTCATCTCCCGGAACACCTCCCGATCGTCGACGACGCGGCGCGCCTTGAAGTCGGTGCGCGGAAAGGTGCCCGGCGCCACGATCTCGATTTTCGAGCGCAGCCCGAGCATCTTCTGCATCCGGCGCGCCGCTTCGTCGCGCAACACCGTCCGCGCGTCGCTGCCTCTCGCGTCGTCTCCCGCCGCGATCTCGACGCGGATCAGGAGCTCGTCCATCGCGCCTTCGCGCGTGATGACGATCCGGTGCTCGCCGCCGTAGCCCGGCAACTGGTTCAGCACGGCGTCCACCTCGCTCGGATAGACGTTCTCGCCTCGGATCGTGAACATGTCGTCGATGCGGCCGAAGATCCCCTGCGGCAGGCGCGGATAGGTCCGTCCGCATGGTGCGGGGCCGTCCTCCCACAGCGTAAGGTCGCCCGACGCGAGCCGGATCATCGGCTGCGACGTTCGCTCGAGATGCGTGTACACCGGCGTGCCGCGGGCGCCGAACGCCACGCGCCGACACGTTTGCGGATCGCACACTTCCGTGTAGACGATGTCCTGCCAGCACAGCATGCCATCGGTTTCGGCACTGCCGCCGACGTGCATGAACGGCGTCATCTCGGCCATCGAGCCGCAGTCGATGACGCGCGCGCCGAACGCCGCGACGATGCGGTCCCGCACGCCCGGCACCGACGCCCCCGGCTCGCCGGAGAAGAACATCGTCTTCAGGCCGAAGCCGCGCGGATCGTAGCCTTCAGCGCGTGCGACTTCGGCGAGGTGCAGCGCGAACGATGGCGTCGCGTACAGCGCGGCCGGCTTCGTGAGATCGAGCCACATCGCCGCGCGTGCAGTCATCCCCGGCGCGCCCGCGCCGAACGGGAACGCCTTCGCGTGCAGCCGCTCGGCGCCCGAGAGCGCGCCCCACGATCCCATGTAGAGGCTGAAGATCGCCGAGACGAACACGACGTCGCCCGGGCGAATGCCCATGCCCCACATGATCCGCGCATGCGCGTTGGCGATCGCGTCCCAGTCGCCGCGGCCGATGGCGAACGCCGTCGGCCGTCCGGTCGTCCCGGACGTCCCGTGAATGTGGTGCACGTCGCGCTCGGGGATGCACAGGTAGTCGCCGAACGGCGGCACGCGCGATTGCGCCTCGCGCAGGTGCTTCTTCGTGACGACCGGCACCTTCGCCTCGAAATCCTCGAGCGAGCGCAGGTGATCGGGATGAAAGCCCGCCTCGTCCCAGTGCCGGCGATAGAACGGCGACGTGTCCCACGCGTAGCGCGTCAGCTGCTGCAGCCGGCCGAGGATCGCGGCATCGCGCTCGGCGGCTGGCATCGTCTCGCGTTTCGGAAACCAGTATCGCGACTGCGCGGGCGGCAGATATTCGGGATCGAATCGCGGCGGAAACGACCAGTCTTCCATGAGGACCCCTATCGCGCCCCGCGCGCGGCGACGAGGCGGCGGATCATGTCGACGATCGCCGCCGGTGGCGTGTCCTGAAGCAGGATCTCCTTGACGCCGACCGCCGCGAGCTTCGGCAGGTCCTCGTCCGGAATGACGCCGCCGCCGACCACGAGGATGTCGTCGGCGCCGCGTTCCTTGAGCAGGCTGGTGATCCGCGGAAAGACCGTCATGTGCGCCCCGGACAGGATGCTGACGCCGACGACGTCGACGTCCTCCTGGATCGCCGCCTCCACCACTTCCTCGGGCGAGCGGTGCAGGCCGGTATAGATCACGTCCATACCGGCGTCGCGCAGCGTGCGCGCGACGATCTTGACGCCGCGGTCGTGGCCGTCGAGGCCCACCTTGGCGATGATCACTCGAATGGGCTGGGGCTTTTCCACGAGTCTCCTCCTCGGGTCGCCGGCGATGCGGCGGGCTCAAATCTGAATTCGGTATACCGTATTCTGAAACGCGCAACCTGTCAAGCGAATCCCGCAACCGGTCACAATGCATCCAACTCGCATCAGCTCATCCGTTCGGACCGCAATGTCCCGCTCGTCGCTGCCCTGGCTGGTCGTCGGCGCCATCGCCGTGGCCGCCGCGCTCGCCTGGGTCACCCTGACACGGGGCGACGGCGCGCCCGGCGCTTCCGGCAACGCGCAGCGCTACCCCCTCGCGCCGTTCCATGAGATCGAGATCGGCGGCCAGGCCGACGTCGTGCTGGTACAGGGCGACATCGAGGCGATCGACGCCGACGTGGCGGGCCGCGGTCGCGTCGAGGCAAACGTGGCCGATGGCCGGCTCAGCGTCCACGCCGTTGATCGGCGCCGGTTCTTCGACGGCCTGTTCGGTCATCGCCGGGCCGAGCCTTCGACCATTCGCATCCATGTGCGCAACCTCGACAAGCTCGGACTCGGCGGCAACGTGAACGTTTCCATTCCGCGGCTTCGCACCACCTCGCTGCGCATCGGCGCTTCGGGCGGCTCCACGCTCGCGATCGACGATCTGCAGGCGACCACGCTGACCGTCGACGGCTCCGGCGCCCTGAAGGCGGAGATCAAGGGCCGCGTCGAGGAGGAGCACGTGTCGATCTCCGGCGCGGGCTCGTTTCGCGCCGAAGGCCTTCGCGCGAGCCACGCGACGGTGTCCGTGAGCGGCGTCGGGAAGGTCGCCGTGCATGCCGAGCAGACGCTTCGCGCCGACATCTCGGGCGCCGGGCTCATCGAATACGCCGGCAACCCTCAGGTAACCGAGCACGTGAGCGGCATCGGCCGCGTGAAGCGCATCGAGTCGACGGCGATGCCCGGCCTGCGCGTCGCGCACGCGCGGCTCAATGCAACGGATGCGGAGCCGCTTCGGCTTCCTTGAACAGCAGCCGCATGCCGGTCTCCGAATCGACGTCGGGATGCACGCCCGATCGCACGCGCACGTCCGCCACGCGGCAATCGCGCAGCAGATCGCGCAGCATCGTCGCGACGTCGCGCACGCTCTCGTGCGGATAGAGCCGGCAGCGAAAGCCTTCCGCGTCGCGCAGCGCGAACGGCGACGACAGCGATAGCCGCAACTCGCCACCCCCCGGTGCATCGTCCGCGCGATGCGCGCTGATCACCGCGATCGGCTCGCCGACCGACGCGCGGAACTTGCGCAGCGCATTGCTCGCGAAGATCTGCGCTGCGACTTCCCGCTGCGCCGCCCGGCCTTGCGCCAGCGCCGGTACGAGGCGCGCGAGCGGCCGCGGCAGCGCGAGCAGCGTCACGCCCGGCGCGCGGACATCGCGCGACAGCGCCTTCGCGACCGCCGTTCCCCAGCGCGCGAACGCCGGCTCGGCGAGCGGATCGGCGCCGCGCGCCGTCAGCACTGCGCCGACCAGGAAGCGCAGGTGCACGCCTTCCGTCGCGCCGGCCACGAGAATCGGAGCGGGCGCGACGTCGAGGGGCGGCAGCGGCGACCCGCCGTGCGCCTCGCCGAGCGCGCGTCGCGCGAGCAGCCCTGGCAATGCCGGAAGGTCGATGGCGGATGCGGCGGCCAGCGCCGGCGAGAATGCGAACGTGCGCGCGCCCGCAAACGCGTTCGCCTCGCGCAGCGCCGTTTCGAGCGAGCCCGAATCCGCGAGCACGGCGGGCAGCGTGACGTCGGCTGCACGCGCATCCAGGCCGGCCACGACGATCACCGGCAGCGCGCACAGTGTCGCCCGCAAGGCCGGCGCGGCTTTCGGATCAGCGGCTTCGACGTCGGCGAGCAGTCGATGAAGATGACGCGCCACGGGCAGCGACGGCGCGGTTTCGAACGCGGCCGCGAGTTCGTCGCTGCGCGCTTCGAGCCACCTGGCGATGATGCTGCGGGCGGCAGCGTCGAGGCGCTCGGCCTCCTGCCGCGTCGTCGCGTCGATCGCCTCGCTGACGATGCGGTGCAGCGCCGCGGCCGCGGGCGAAGCCGCGCCGGCCGCAGGCCATTTCCTCGGATCCGGAAGCTCTTCTTGCGACATCGGAACGCAGCGCTTCGACCGTCCGATTCTCGCACGCCATGCCTGCACGGTCTAAAATGCGCGGTTTGCCTGCCGACCCCAGCGACCGATGCGCGCTTCGAAGTTCTACCTCCACACGCTGAAGGAGGCGCCCGCCGAGGCGGAAGTGACGAGCCACCAGCTGATGCTGCGCGCCGGCCTCATCAAGAAAGTATCTTCCGGCATCTACAGCTGGCTGCCGCTCGGCTTGCTCACGCTGCGAAAAGTCGAGCAGGTGGTGCGCGAGGAAATGAATCGCGCCGGCGCGCTCGAATCGTACCTGCCGCACGTGCTGCCGGCCGAGTTGTGGCAGGAAACCGGCCGCTGGGACAAATTCGGACCGCAGCTTCTGAAGATCACGGACCGCGCCGAGCGCGATTTCCTGTTCGGCCCGACGCACGAGGAGGTCGTCACCGACATCGTCCGCAAGGACATCCGCAGCTATCGCCAGCTGCCGGTGAACCTCTATCAGATCCAGGTCAAGTTCCGCGACGAGATCAGGCCGCGCTTCGGCGTGATGCGCGGCCGCGAGTTCCTGATGAAGGACGCGTATTCGTTCGACGTCGACCGCGGCGCGCTGATGGTCTCGTATCGCGCGATGTACGACGCCTATGCGCGGATCTTCACGCGGCTCGGCCTCGAGTTTCGCGCCGTCGAAGCCGACACGGGTGCGATCGGCGGCTTTGCTTCGCACGAGTTCCAGGTGCTTGCCGAATCGGGCGAGGATGCGATCGCGTACAGCAACGAATCGGACTATGCGGCGAACGTCGAGCAGGCGGAGGCGCTCGCGCCGGCCAGGCCGCGCGCGGCGCCGGCCGAGTCGATGGAAAAGGTGCCGACACCGGGTCGCTCCACGTGCGAAGAGGTCGCCGATCTGCTCGGCCTGCCGCTCACGAGAACGGTCAAGTGCCTGCTGATCCACGCGCAGGACCGCGTGCAGATGCTGCTCGTGCGCGGCGATCACATGGGCAACGAGGTCAAGATCGGCAAGCTGCCCGGCCTCGGGCCGTGGCGGTGGGCAAGCGAGGCCGAGATCGTCGCCGCGACCGGATGCAGGCCAGGATATCTCGGACCCGTCGGGATTCCGGCCGCCATGCCGCTCGTCGTCGACCGCAGCGTTGCGGCGATGAGCGACTTCGTCTGCGGGGCCAACGAGGCGGGTTTCCACCTGCGCGGCGTCAACTTCGGCCGCGACTGCCGCGAGCCGGACGTCGTCGCGGACATTCGCAACGTCGTCGCCGGTGACCCCTCGCCGGATGGCCGCGGCACGCTGTCGATCGTCCGTGGCATCGAGGTCGGGCACGTGTTCGCGCTCGGCGACGTGTACTCCACAGCGATGGAGGCGACGTATCTCGACGCGGAGGGGCGCTCGCACGCGATCCAGATGGGGTGCTACGGCATCGGCATCACCCGCGTGGTGGCCGCCGCCATCGAGCAGAACCACGATGAGCGGGGTATCGCGTGGCCCGCGGCGATGGCACCATTCGCCGTAGCCATAGCGCCGATCGCCTACGACCGCAGCGAGGCGGTCCGGGCCTGTGCCGACCGGCTCCACGACGAACTGGCCGGGGCCGGCGTCGAGGTGCTGCTCGACGACCGCGGCGAGCGGCCTGGCGTAATGTTTGCTGACCTGGAGCTGATCGGGATTCCGCACCGGCTGACAATCGGCGATCGGGGTCTCAAGGAAGGCGTTGTCGAATACCAGGGGCGACGCGACGCGGCACCGACAAAGGTGCCGGTCGCGGACGTGGCGGGCTTCATCAGGCAGCGGATCGAGGGATGAGGGAACCGGGATCGGGATGGCCGCGCGCAAGGGCCGCGGCGGTGGCGCTCTGTGCGGCGTGCGCGCTCGGCGCGCCCCTCGCCGCGCGCGCCGGCGCGCAGGTCGAGGAGAAACTCGCGGCGTCGGTAGTGTCGGGACTCGCGCACGCGATCGCCGACGATCCGGTGCCGCGCAACTACGCCGAGCGGGCAGGCGTGCGCGGCTTCATCGCCGCCATGTCCGAAAAGCTCGCGTCGCGCATCCCTGACGACGGTGCGCGCAACGAGTTTCTCGCGACCGTGCACTACGAGGCGACGCGCGCCGGACTCGACCCCCAGCTCGTGCTCGGCGTCATCCACCACGAAAGCAATTTCCGCAAGTACGCGATCTCCGTCGCGAGCGCGCGCGGCTACATGCAGGTCATGCCGTTCTGGGTGAAGCTGATCGGCACGCCGGACCAGAACCTGTTCCAGCTCCGCACGAACCTGCGCTACGGGTGCACGATCCTTCGCCACTACCTCGACGTCGAGAACGGCGACGTCTACCGGGCGCTCGGCCGCTACAACGGCAGCCTCGGCCGTCCCGAATACCCGACCGCCGTGATGGCCGCGACCGCGCGCTATCGGATGGATGCGCCGGTCGCGGCGATCCACACCGCGGTCAGCGCGACCGTCCGCTGATCGCGTCCGCACGCGAGCCGGCGGCGACCAGGCCCGCGCGCCCGGCGTATCGCGGCCGGTTCGCGCCCTCTCCCACCGGTCCGCTGCATTTCGGCTCGCTGGTCGCGGCCATGGCGAGCTACGCCGACGCCCTTGCGGCCGGCGGGGCCTGGCTCGTCCGGCTCGAAGACGTCGACGTGCCACGCGTACGCAAGGGTGCGGCGGAGTCGATTCTCGCCGCGCTCGAGCGGCTGGGTTTCGAGTGGGAGGTCCCGGTGTGCCGGCAGTCGACGCGCACGGCGCACTACGAGGAAGCGCTCGATCGTCTGAACGAGGCCGGGCTGGTCTATCCGTGCGCGTGCACACGCAGCGAGCGCGCCCGCGATCCCGTCGGGCCAATCGGCGAGCGCATCTACCCGGGCGTCTGCGCGCACGGCATCGCCGCGCGCCGGGCCGAACGCCACGCGCGCGCGATTCGCGTGCGCGTTCCATCGCCGCCGATCGCGTTCACGGACCGTCTGCAGGGCGTCGTCGAGCAGTCGCTCGCGCGCGACGTCGGCGACTTCGTCGTGCGCCGCAGCGACGGCCTCTTCGCGTATCAGCTCGCTGTCGTCGTCGACGACGCGGCGCAGCGCATCACCGACGTCGTGCGCGGCGCGGACCTGGTCGCATCGACGCCGCGCCAGATCTTCCTGCAGCGTGCGCTCGACCTGCCGACACCGCGCTATCTGCATGTGCCGGTCGCGCTCGACGCGCACGGCCGCAAGCTGTCGAAGCATGCGGGCGCGCGCGCATTGCCGGATGCGCCGGTGGCGGCGCTCTGCGCCGCGTGGCGCTTTCTCCGGCAGCGCGCACCGGATGCAACACCCGCGTCGGCGGCGCAGTTCTGGGCGTACGCGCGCGAATGGTGGCGGCCGGCACGGCTGCCTCCGGTCGCATTGCTGCCCGCGCCCGATGCGTATAATGGATCGACCTCCGCATGACTACTCTCGTCGTCGTCCGCAAGGGCGATTCCGTCGCCATCGCCGCCGATTCGCTCACGACGTTCGGCGACACCAAGCTCGCCGCGCAGCACGATCGCACGTTCGACAAGATCGTCAGCCACCGCGACACGTACATCGGCCTGTGCGGATCGGCGGCGCACCAGCTCGTGTTCGAAAGCCTGCTCGCCAAGCACGGCAACCTCGACTTCTCGCACAAGTCGGCGATCTTCGAGACGTTCCGGCAGCTGCATCCGATCCTCAAGGAGCAGCACTACCTGAACCCGAAGGAGGAGGAGGACGATCCGTACGAGTCGACGCAGATCACGGCGCTGATCGCGAACGCCAATGGCATCTTCGGCGTGTTTTCGATGCGCGAGGTGTTCGAGTACACGCAGTTCTGGGCAGCGGGCTCCGGCCGCGAATACGCGCTCGGCGCGATGCAGGCGCGCTACGCGCAGCTCGAGACGGCGGAGGCGGTGGCGCGCGTCGGTGTCGAGACCGGCGCCACGTTCGACCGCAATTCGGCGCTGCCGATGACGCTGTACACGATGCCGCTGTCGCGGCCCTGAAGTCTTCCGGATGAGCTTGTACACGCCGACCCATTTCGACGCCGCCGACCGCGCGGCGACGGCGCGCCTGATGCACGACCATCCGTTCGCGACGCTGGTCACGCCCGCCGCCTCCGAGCCGTTCGTTTCGCATCTGCCGCTGCTCTTCGTGCCGGGCTGCGAGCCGCATGGCTTGCTGCTCGGCCACATGGCACGCGCGAATCCCCATTGGCGCGACGCTGCCGGCGTCGAATCGATCGCGATCTTCAACGGGCCGCACGCCTACGTGTCGCCGTCGTGGTATGGCGAGCCCGCGAAAGCGGTGCCCACCTGGAACTACGCGGTCGTGCACGCAAGCGGGACGCTCGAGATCATCGCCCACCCCGTCGAGACGCGGCGCATCCTCGACGCGCTCGTCCACCGGTTCGAGGCGCATCGGGATCCGCCGTGGCAGTTCGCCATGGCGGAGCGCGAGCGGGATGCGCTCGTCAACGCCATCGTCGGTTTCCGGATGCGCATTCGCCGGATCTCGACCAAGCTCAAGCTGTCGCAAAACCGTCCCGAGGCTGACCAGGTGCGTGTCGCCGCAGCGCTCGAGCGCGAGGATCACCCCGACGCGGGTCAGGTCGCCGCGTGGATGCGCGAGTACGGCGCCGCACGGAAACGAAACCCGGCGTGAGCGTCATGGGTGGTCCGATGCCGGTGCGGCTCGACAAATGGCTGTGGGCCGCACGGTTCTATCGCACGCGCAGCCTCGCGGCGCAGGCGATCGAAGCGGGCCACGTCCGCGTCGACGGCGAGCGCGTCAAGCCGGCGCAGGCGATTCGCGCGGGAACCCGCGCAAGCGTGCGCAAGCAGCACCTGCTGTGGGAATTCGACGTGACCCAGACGTCGCTGCGGCGAGGCTCGGCCGCGGATGCGGCGCTCCTCTATCGGGAAACACCCGAGAGCGCTGCTGCGCGCGAGGTAGCTACGGCCAAGCGGCGCGCAGCGCGTGCGGTCCCGATGCCACCGGGTCGACCCACGAAGCGCGATCGGCGAAGGCTGGAAGAGTTTCTGAACGAGCCCTGACGGCGTCGATGCACCGGCAGGATGGCGCAGACAGCGCCTTCAGCAAAGGCGCAGGTCGGCGAGCCTCAGGATCAGATCCGGCTGGCGGTACGTGCTGAACACGAGCCATGAGACCGCGGTCGCCGCGAGCACCGCAATCGCATGCCAGGCGGTGCGGTAGCTTGCGGGCGGGTGCGGCGGGGTGTCGATCAAGCTCGCGTGCGCGTCCATGGGTCGAATTTACGCCGTTTGCGTCGCTCCGGGCAAGTCGGCAACGCGCGTGACCGGCGCGGCCGGCAGCAAGCCGCGGGCGCGCAGCGTCGCCATTACCGAATTGAAATCGGCCGCGACCTGCACGTTGTCGATCGGCTTCGCGAGCAGGTTCACCGCGCGCCCGCTCACGATCAGCGGCGTTTCGGCCGGCAGCGAGCGGCGCAGACAGCGAATCTCCTGCCCGGCGATCTTGCCCGAGATGCCGCGGTCGAACAGCAGCACGACGAGCGACGCGTGATACGCTTCGGTCGCGCTCGCGATTTCCTGCGCCGGAACGCCGGTGCCGAGCGTCAGGCAGTTGATGCCTTCGGTGAACAGCAGCAGCTCGAGAATCGCAAGGCCCAGTTGATTCGGATCGTTCGGCGGCGTCGCGAGCAGTATCTGGCGCGCGTCACGGGTGGGCCGCACGAGCCTCGTGACGTCGCGCAGCAGCCGTTGCGCGAGATCGGCAAACCGCAATTCCTGGAACGTCTGCATCTCGCCGCGAACGACGCGCTCGTGGACGGCTTCGTTGAGCGGGATCAGTGTCTGCTCGAGGAATTTGCGCAATCCCTGGCCGACGAGCAGCTTCGACAAGTGGTTCTGCATCTCGCCGATGCGATGCTCGCCGAGCAGCGAAACCGCCTGCGCGATCTCGGGCGGCAGCGGCGCCGGCTCGGCGACCGCAAGACCGACCATCGATTGCAGCGCCGCGTCGGCCAGCGGGACGACAGCGCCGGCGCGCCAGCCCTCGGAGAGCAACTGCTTGATCAGCTTGAGCCGGGCAACCTGGTCGGCCGGATAAACGCGATCGCCGAATGCGTCACGCAAAGGCGCGGGAAAGCCGTACCGACGCTGCCACATGTAGAGCTGCTCGCGGCGCAAGCCGGTGATCCGCACGACTTCGCGGATGTGGAGCGCGCCTGCCGGCTCGCTTCCCGGAGCGGCCGCCGGCGAGTTGGCCGGCACTCCCGGTCCGTCCTGCCGGCGCGAAGGGGCCTCGATCAGTATGCCCATCTGTTCATCCTTGGGTTTTTTGATTCAAACGCTGCAATTTGTCCTGAACAAGTATAGCGATGCCCCTTGAAACAGCTTTCCTGGGGGCGCATCAGCCTGCTCAGGGCGATTTGTGTTGCACGCCGGTTGGGTATGCAGGATGCGTGCCATGCTTCGTGGTGTTCAGACCTGCGTATCGATTCCACCGGACGAGCGTCGGTCCGGAATTTGCAGGCTCCTTGCCTCAACATCTCGACGGCTGGCCCCCAGCGCGACGCTCATTGGTGATGCGTCGTGCGCCGGCTGGCGCCAACCGCCGCCTCGGCGCGGCATGGTGACGCGGAACGACGCACGATGTTCGGTTTCGGCAGATCGAGCAAGGACCCACTCTCCGACGTCCGGTCGGCGGAGCGCTGGCTGGCGACGCTTCCTGGCGGCGACACGCTCGCTGTCCAGGCCGGCGTCGTCGCCGAACTCGAGCGCACCGCCGGCCAGGGCGCCGAGCGCACGCCGCAGCGCCTGCGCGCGGTGTTCCACGTCGACGCGCAAACCGCCGCCCAGCGCCGCGCGCTCGTCGAGCAGTACATCGAGCATGCGAACCGCAGCTCGAAGATCGAGAACCAGCTCTGGACCGCGCTGTTCGGCCTGACGCAGGCCTTTCTCATCACGTATCAGTCATTCGCGCGCGAGATCGCCGATCGCCCGCAAAACCGACGCTGGCAGGAGCTGCTGCCCGAGCTTTTGACCCGGCAGGTCGTGCATCTCGCGCTCGACGCGCGCGTGCGGCTGTTCCGCTACGAGCAGTGGATTCCCGCGAAATGGACCGAGTTGCACGGCCTGATGTCGCACGCCTGCGGCGAGCGGATCGAGCGCCAGCTCGTCACGCTCGGCGACGGCAACACCACGACGATCGAGCACGAATATCTGCGCGCGCTGGTGCTGCAGCTGATGAACGCCGGCAGCCTGACGGCGCGGCAGGTGGAATTCATCTGGGGCGAGCTCGACGACTGGTGCTCGCCGCTGCGCCTGACGCTCGAGCCTTCGGCCGCCAACTCGTTCTTCGTCGACCTGGGCGGGCGCGAAGGCCTGCGCCGCCGCAAGCCTGGCGCGCTCGAGGGGCGCGTGCTGTTCGTGGACACGCGGCCGCTGCACGCCGTGATGGTCCAGCACGTCGTCACGCTGGAGCAGAAGATCAAGAGCGAGCCGCTGTCCAACCGCACGCCGCGGCGCAGCGAGCAGCTCGCGCTGTTCTCCAAGCTCGCGGCGCAGGTGGATCCGGAGTTCAAGCCGTTTACCCGCCGAGGCGAGCGCGTCACCACGGCCGGTGCCGTGGATGCGATCGTCGGCTTCCAGAAGATCGCGAGCTTCTTCCGCGAGGAAGCGAGCCAGCCGATCCCGATCGCCGAGACGACCGGCGAGAGTTTCGACAGCACGATGGACATCGCCGTATTCGGCCGGATCCGCGACGAACCGACGCGCCGCAACGAGCTCGCTCGACGGCGCATCGGCGCGCACGCCGCGCCCGGCGGTCCGTGGGAGGCGAAGGACGTATCGCAAACCGGCTTCAAGCTGGTCGCGCCGATCCAGGTGGCGAATGCGGTGACGCTCGGCACGCTGGTCGCGATTCATCCGCACGGCCAGCCGCGCTGGACGCTCGGCATCATCCGGCGCATGAAGCGCACCGCCGCCGATCGTGCCGAGATCGGCTTGCAGGTCATCGCCGATACGATCACCGCAGTCGATCTGACCGAGCAGCGCAAGCGCGGCGCCGACGAGTATTCGATCGACGGCGAAGGGACGACGATCGACGGCCGCCGGTTCGGCGCGCTGCTGCTCGCGCTGCGTGCGCGCGACCGCGAGCCGATGGTGCAGTCGCTGATCGTCCCCGCCGTGGAGTATCAAGCGGCCAAGCGCTATCGGCTGCTGACGTCCAAGGCCGACTACACGCTGCGCTTCGGGCGTCTGATCGAGCAGCAGCCCGACTGGATCTGGACCGCGATCGAGCCGCTGCAGAAGTAGTTTTTCGTATACTGGCGGCATGCCGGCCGTCGACCGCTACGCCGAGATCCACGCGTCGCATCGCTGGGAAGTACCGCCCGATTTCAACATCGCACAGGCCTGCTGCGGTCGTTGGGCGGCCGATCGTGCGCGCTTCGCGCTGTATTGGGAGGACGAGAACGGCGCGCGTGAAGCGCTCACGTTCTTCGACCTGCAGCAACAGGCGAACCGGCTCGCCAATTCGCTCGCCGCGGCGGGTGTTGCGCGCGGCGACCGCCTCGCGCTGATCCTGCCGCAGCGTCCCGAGACGATCGTCGCGCATCTCGCCGCGTACCAGCTCGGCGCGATCACCGTGCCGCTGTCGTTCCTGTTCGGCCCCGAGGCGCTCGAGTACCGGTTGCAGAACAGCGCGGCGAAAGTCGCGTTCGTCGACCCGCAGTCGCTGCCGAACCTCGCACCCGTCCGCGACCGGTGTGCGGCGCTTGTGCATGTCGTCGGCGTCGCCGGCGCGAGCGGTCCGGGCGTCGTGCCATGGGAATCGCTGCAAGCGGCGTCGCGTCATTTCACGCGCGTCGAAACGCGCCCGACCGATCCGGCAATCCTGATCTACACGAGCGGCACCACCGGGCCGCCAAAAGGCGCGCTGATGCCGCAGCAGTGCCTGATCGGCAACCTTCCCGGTTTCGTGCACTCGCACGACGGCTATCCGCAGCCCGGCGATCTGTTCTGGTCGCCGGCCGACTGGGCCTGGACCGGCGGGCTGATGGATGCGCTGCTGCCTGCGCTCTATCACGGCCAGCCGATCGTCGGCTATCGCGGACGCTTCGACCCCGAGCGCGCGCTGCGGCTGATCGAGCGCTACCAGATCCGCAACACGTTCCTGTTCCCGACGGCGCTCAAGCTGATGATGAAGGCGTTCCCGCGCCCGCGCGACGCCTTCGACGTCGATTTGCGCACGATCATGAGCGCGGGCGAAGCGGTCGGCACCGCGGTCTTCGAATGGGCGCAAAGCGCGCTCGGCGTCACGATCAACGAGATGTTCGGCCAGACCGAGATGAATTACATTGTCGGCAACTCGCAGGCGTTGTGGCCCGCGAAACCCGGCTCGATGGGCCGGCCCTACCCGGGCCATCGGATCGCGCTGATCGACGACGACGGCAGCGAGGTCGCGGCCGGCGAGCCCGGGGAGGTTGCCGTGCACCGCCACGCGCCCGATGGCGCCCCCGATCCCGTGTTCTTCCTCGAGTACTTCGGCAATCCGGAAGGCACGCGCAAGAAATTCACCGGCGAGTGGTGCCGCACCGGCGACGTCGCGGTCGCCGACGCCGACGGCTATTTGTGGTACCAGGGCCGCGCCGACGACATGTTCAAGGCGGCCGGCTACCGGATCGGACCCTCGGAGATCGAGAACTGTCTCGTGCGTCATCCGGCGGTGGCGAACGCCGCCGTCGTGCCGTCGCCCGACGAGGTCCGCGGCAACGTCGTCAAAGCGTTCGTCGTGCTCGCACCGGGCCACGCGCCATCATCCGCGCTCGAAGCCGATCTTGCGCAACACGTACGCAAGCACCTCGCGCCGTACGAGTACCCGAAGGAAATCGAATTCATCGACGCGCTGCCGATGACGACTACCGGCAAGGTCCAGCGCAAGGTGTTGCGCGAGCGCGAGCTTGCGCGCAAGCGTGGCGCCGCTCAGGGCGACGCGCCCGCGCGATGACGCAGTTCCGCCAGGAAGCGTCCGTGCAGCGCCACCCATAGCACGGCAGGCGCGACCGCCGGCACGATCAGTGAGCCGAACTGGAACGCGAAGGCGATCGCTTCCCGCTGCCACGCGACGAAGCCGGTCTGCGATGCGACGGCGGGGCCGGCCGTAATCGCAACGCTCTTCAGGAAATCGGCGAGCGCCGGCAGCGCGATGCACGGCAACAGCGCGGCGTAGCCGATCGCCAGCTGGCGCTTCCACGCGCGCTCGCGCGCGGCGAGCGTCAGCGCGGCGAAAAGCGGCAGACCGTATGCATAGATCAGCAGGTCGACATCCACGGTCAGCACCGAGCCAGCCGCTGCACCCGATGGTCGCAAAGCCGTGATGAACGTCAGCGTGGCGCGCGCCTGCTCGACGCTGCGCACGATGTCGGGCAGGGCGAGCTTCGCGATCGCGCGCACGATCAGCACGGCCGGATAGAGCAGCACAGGAGCCGCGAAGTACCAGACGAAGAACGTGACTGGCAGGTAGCCGAGCGTTCGCAGCACGAAACGGCCAACCGTCGTGGGTCGCGTGACCGTCGGCTGCACGTCCGGTGTCATCGCGCGAAAGCGCGAGGGCGACGCGTCAGGCTGCGGCCGCGCGCGGCGAACCTGGCGCGGTGTCCGATTGCGCCATCTTCACCCAGATCACCCACACGATCAGGACGTCGAGCATGATCAGCGCCTGCCATACGTAGAGATGAGCCCATTCGAACGCGTGCTCGTTCCACTGGCCGAGGTAGAACAGCGTCACGACGCGAATGACGTTCAGCACCTGCACCGTCGCGACGCCGACGCCGATGCCCGCGAGACGGTGGGGCCATGGCGCCGGAAAGGCCAGCATCGCGGCAACCAGCACGAGCGTCGCCTCGACGCCGTTGCAGCCGGCCTCGATGGCGACGGCGAACGGACTTGCGTTCGAGCCGATGACGTTGCCCGACGTCGTGATCGACGCGTCGAACGTTCGCATCAGCGCGCCTGACACGCGCGCCACGGTATCCGTCCACGGCGTGACGACGAAGGCCTGCGCCCACGGCGTCAGCTCGAGCCCGAACGCGAGCGCGAGCAGCAGCACGAAGACCGTCAGGAACCGCGGCATGGCCGGCATTCTATCCGGCAACCGCGCTCATTCGATTACCCTTCGCCTCTTCGCGCTTCGGCGCGGGCCTTCCCGCTCACGCTCGCGCGAGCGGTGGGCTGTTGGCGAAATAGCGCCGGATGCCGTCGGCAATCGATTCCGCGAAGCGCTGCTGGTGCCGCGGGCTCCGCAGCTTCTGCTCTTCCTCCGGATTGGAGATGAAGGCCGTCTCGACGAGAATCGAAGGAATGTCCGGCGCCTTCAGCACCGCGAAGCCCGCCTGCTCCACCGACGGCTTGTGCAGCGGGTTGTGCGTCGCAATGCCTTCGAGCACCTCGCGGCCGACTTTCAGGCTGTCGCTGATCTGCGCGGTCTGCGACAAATCGAGCAGTGTGCGCGCGAGCACCGGATCCTTGACGTCGAGGTTCACGCCGCCGATCAGGTCGGCCGCGTTCTCGCGCTGCGCGAGCCAGCGGGCCGCTGCGCTCGTCGCGCCGTGATCGGACAGCGCGAATACCGACGATCCGCGCGCCGACGGCTCGCGAAACGCGTCGGCGTGGATCGACACGAACAGGTCGGCCTGCACGCGCCGCGCCTTGCGCACGCGATCGGCGAGCGGCACGTAGAAGTCGTCGTCGCGTGTCAGCAGCACGCGCATGTCGCCGTCGAGGCTCTTCTTGAGCCTGCGCGAGATCGCGAGCACGACGTTCTTCTCGTACGTGCCGCGGCGGCCGATCGCACCGGGATCCTCGCCGCCGTGACCGGGGTCGATCGCGACAGTGATCCGCCGCGGTGGGGGAGCCGCGCGTGCGCTCTTCGTCGGCGCGCGACGCGGCGGTTCGCTTTGGGTCATGGCGTCCGCCAGCGCGGTATGCGGCTCGCTGCGTTCGCGCTCGAGGAGCGCCATCAGCGGATCGACCGCCGCGAGCGGATAGAGGTCGATGACGAGGCGATGCCCGAATTCGGCGACCGGCTTCAGCGCGAACACCTGCGGCCGCACTTCACCCTTGAGATCGAGCACGATGCGCAGGAATCCACCCGAGGGGTTGCCGACGCGTATCGCAGCGATGTACGGATCGCCCGGCTGGACGCGCGACGGCAGCTCGTCGATCTCACGCGAGCGCTCGACGCGCGCGAGGTCGAGCACGAGCCGGTCGGGGTTGCGCAGCACGACCATCTGATGCTCGATCGGCGCCGTCGCCTCGAAGATGACGCGCGTGTACTCTTCCGCCGGCCACAGGCGCGTGGACGCGATGCGCGATGCATCGGCCCACGCTGCCGGTGAAACCCAATGAGCGGCAGGCAGCAGCAGCCAGCGGAACGCGCGGCGGCGTGAAAAGGAGACGCGCGTCAGTTGCGCGTTGGCGCGACACCGGCGAGCGCGATCAGGCATCGCTCGCCGGACACGCTGTGGGCGCGCGCAACGAGCTGGCGGCCGCGGCCGTTCGCATCGTACGCCAGCGATAATGCGAGATCCGCTTGCGGCAGCCGGTTGCCGGCGCGCTCGGGCCACTCGACGATGCAGACGGCATCGTCGTGGAAATAATCCGAAAAGCCTGCGGCATCCCACTCATCGGGACTCATGAACCGATAAAAATCAAAGTGATAAAAGTATAAGCTCGAAACGGGATAATGTTCAACCAGCGCATACGTCGGACTCTTGATCGACCCCTCGACGCCGCGGGCGCGCAACAGGCCGCGCACGAGCGTCGTCTTGCCGGCACCGAGATCGCCTGCGAGCGTGACGATCATTCCGCCTGCGAGCGCAGGCGCGATGCGTGCGCCGCAGGCTTCCGTTGCGGCGGCGTCCGCCAGGAGGAGCGTCAGCGGTGACACCCGATCGGTCCGCGCGGATCAAAGCTTCGCGCACGGATGCGAATGCGCTCGCGGAGCGCGGCGCATCGACGCAGGCGCGCGACTGGGCCGCGCTCGGCGCGCGCATCGCGGCATGGGGCGAAGAGATCGGATTCGAGGCGGTCGGCGTTTCCGACGTCGATCTCGCCGATGCGGAGACGCGGCTTCTGAACTGGCTGGCGGCCGGGCGTCATGGCGACATGGATTATATGGCGCGCCACGGCACGGCTCGCGCGCGGCCGGCCGATCTCGTTCCGGGAACCGTTCGCGTCATCACCGCGCGCCTCGACTACTGGCCGGCGGCCGCGAAGCCCGCACGCGACGCCCTCGCGGAGTCGCGCGTCGCGTACGTATCGCGCTACGCGCTCGGGCGCGACTATCACAAGGTGCTGCGCAAGCGGCTCGCGCGCCTTGCGCAGCGGATCGAGGACGAGGTGGGACCGTTCGGTTATCGCGTCTTCACCGACAGCGCGCCGGTGCTCGAGGTCGCGCTCGCCGCGAAGTCGGGACTGGGATGGCGCGGCAAGCACACGCTGCTTTTGACGCGCGCGGGCTCGTATTTCTTCATCGGCGAGATCTACACGAATCTCCCGCTGCCGGTCACGCCGCCGGTGACAGCACACTGCGGAACGTGCACCGCGTGCATCGACGCATGTCCGACCGGCGCGATCGTCGCGCCCTACGAGCTCGATGCGCGCCGCTGCATCTCGTACCTGACGATCGAGCATGCCGGCAGCATTCCGGAAGCGCTGCGTCCGCTGATCGGCAATCGCGTGTACGGATGCGACGACTGCCAGCTCGTGTGTCCGTGGAATCGCTACGCCGTCGCGACGACGCTGGCCGACTTCGCGGAGGTTCGCAACGGCCTCGATGGCGCGCGCCTCACGGTGCTGTTCGCGTGGAGCGAGGACGCGTTCCTGCGGAATACGGAGGGTAGCGCGATTCGGCGCATCGGCTACGAGCGCTGGTCGCGCAATATCGCGGTGGCGCTCGGCAACGCCGCACCCGACCCGGCAGTGGCCGCTGCGCTCGCGCGCCGCGCCGACGACCCGTCACCACTCGTACGCGAGCACGTGGCCTGGGCGCTCGCCAGGCAATCCCGGCCGGTGTCGGAGGTGTAACCCCCGGTGTCGGAGGTGCAACTCGGACCACCGGAGCTCAGGCGCCGGCGGTTCTGCCGCCCGGCGCCCACTTTCGCAGCATGTCGATGAACTTCTGCTTGTCGTAGCTCTTGCCCGCCTCGAGCTTGCCCGTGTCCTGCGAGTGCAAAAGCTTGCCGCTGGCGTCGAGCACGAACAGGTGCGGATACCCTTCGACCTTCGGCCAGCGGCCGAGCAGCGCGGCGTTCTCGTTCTCCTTCGAGAAATTGACCTTGAGCCAGATGTAATGCGTGTCGATCAGCGCGCGGATCTCCGGATTCGCGGCGATGAAGCGATCCATGATGTGGCACCACACGCACCACTCGCCGCCGACGTCGACGATCACGCGCTTGCCCTGCTGCTTTGCGAGCGACGTGGCGTACGCGACGTCGGCGGCGCCGTCGCGCAACGGATCGAACTTTGCGGGAAGGTCGGCCGCATTCGCCAGACTCCCCGCCAGCGCGAACCACGCCAGCGCCACGAAATGAGTGATGGCCGGTCGCATGCGGTCCCTACCTCACCAGCTGATTCATCGTCACGATCGGCAGCATCACCGCGAGTACCAGCACCAGCACGATCCCCCCCATCAGCACGATCAGCGTCGGCTGGATCAGCGCCGCGAGCCAGGTGAGGCGGCGCTCCGCCTCGCGCTCCAGCTCCACCGCCGCCCGCACGAGCATCGGCGCGAGCGCCCCGCTTTGCTCGCCGTTCGCGACCAGATGGATCAGGACCGGCGGAAACACCTTTTGTTCCTTGAGCGCGCGCGACAGCGACACGCCCTCGCGAACGAGGCCCGCGGCCGTGCGCGCCGCGCGCGCGAGCGGAATCATTCGCACGACGTCGCACGCCGCCTCGAGCGAACGCAATAGCGGCGCGCCGCTGCCGACGAGGATCGCGAGCGTGCTCGCATACCGCGCCGTGTCGAGGCTCGCCGCCAGATGCCCCGCAGCAGGCACGCGCAACAGCGCCGCATGGATACGCGCTCGCGTGTGCTCGCGCCGCCAGGCCACGATGAACGCACCAGCCGCGATCACGACGACTGCGAGCCAAAGCCACCCGGTCGCGCGCAGGAAATCGCTCGTCGCGATCAGTGCCTGCGTCAATAGCGGCAGCGTCTGGCGGCTCTGCTGATAAACGGACACGACCTGCGGTACGACGTAGGTCACGAGCACGGCGATGACACCGATCGCCACGATCGTGACGAGCGCGGGGTAGATCAGCGCGACGACGAACTTCTGCCGCAGCGCGAGCCGCGCGTCCAGGTAATCGGCAAGCCGCGCCATCACTTCCGGCAGCCGGCCGGTCTCCGTCCCCGCGACGACGAGGCCGCGGTAGAGCGGCGAGAACGTGCGCGGGAAGCGCGACAGCGCGGCCGGCAGCGATTCGCCCGCCATCACCTGCGCACGGATTGCCGTCAAAAGCTTCGCCGCCTGCGCGTCGTCAGCCTGCTCGGAGACCGCGGTGAGCGCCTGCTCGAGCGGCATGCCGGACTGCAGCAGCGACGCCGCAAGGCGCGTGACGAGCGCGAGCGACGCGGCAGGCAGTTTCGTGCGCACGAGCGGCGCGTCGCGTGCCGGCGCCGGATCGACCGCAGTCGGCGTAAGGCCGTCGGCGCGCAGCAGGTCGCGCGCCGTGCGCGCGTCGGCGGCATCGAGCAGGCCGCGCTGCATCCGGCCTTCCGCGTCGACCGCCTCGAAGCGGAACGCGCTCACGAGGACAACAGCGCCGCAGCGCGCACCGTTTTCGCGCCGATGCGATCGGCCGTCATGCCTCGCGCGTCACGCGCGTCAGCTCCGCGAGCGACGTGCGACCGTCCGCCACCAGGCGCGCGCCGTCGCCGCGCAGCCTTCGCATGCCGGCGCGAAGCGCCGCGTCGCGCAGCGTGATCTCCCCCGCGCCGTCATGAATCATGCGCCGCAGCGTCTCGTCGATGCGCAGGAGCTCGTAGATGCCCGTTCGACCCGCAAAGCCGCTGCGATTGCACTCTGCGCATCCATTCGCATGAAACGCCGGCTGGGACGGCGGCAGGCCGATCTCATCGAGCAGCCGCCGCTCGCCTTCGCTCGGCGACCCGACGAGGCGGCAGTGCGGGCACAGCGTGCGCACGAGACGCTGAGCGAGCACGCCGAGCAGGCTCGACGCGAGCAGATAAGGCTCGACGCCCATGTCGGCGAGGCGCGTGATCGCGCTGGCGGCGTCGTTCGTGTGCAGCGTCGCGAGTACCAGATGCCCGGTGAGCGAAGCCTGCACGGCGATCTGCGCCGTCTCGAGATCGCGGATCTCGCCGATCATGATGACGTCGGGATCCTGGCGCAGGATCGAGCGCAGCGCGCGCGCGAACGTCAGGTCGATGCGTGGATTCACCTGCGTCTGCGCGACGCCGTCGAGCGCGTACTCGATCGGGTCCTCGACGGTCATCATGTTCGCGGTTCCGCGCGGCAGCCGCGACAGCGCGGCATACAGCGTCGTCGTCTTGCCCGATCCCGTCGGACCGGTGACGAGCAGGATGCCGTGCGGTTCGCGGATCAGTCTGTCGACCGCTTCCAGCGTCGCAGAGCTCATCCCGAGCGTCGCGAGATCGAGGCGCGCAGCCTCCTGGTCGAGCAGCCGCAGCACGACGCGCTCGCCGGCGCCGGTCGGAAGCGTCGACACGCGTACGTCGACCTGCCGGCCGCCGAGCCGAAGCGCGATGCGCCCGTCCTGCGGCAGCCGCCGCTCCGCGATATCGAGGCCCGCCATCACCTTGAGCCGCGAGACCAGCGCGCCGTGCAGCGCGCGCGGCGGCTCGATCGCGTCGCGCAGCATGCCGTCGACGCGGAACCGGACGACCGCGCGTCCCTCGTACGGCTCGAAGTGAAGATCCGATGCGCGCTCGCGCAGTGCCTGCAGCAGGAGCGCGTTGATCATGCGGATCACCGGAGCCTGCGCGCGATCGTCGAGCAGGTCCTCGCTCGTCGGCACTTCCTGCATGAGGCGCGCGAGATCGGCCTCGTTCGCGAGGCCTTCGCTCATCACGACAGCGGCGCCGCCCTGGTTGTAAGCGCGCGACAGCTCCGCGGCGAACGTGTCGGCCTCGACGGCGCGCGTGACGAGCGGCCGGTTCAGCACGCGCTTCAGCTCGGCAATGCCCTCGACCGTTGCGTCAGGCCGCAACAGCACGACGACGGCGTCGCCCTCGGTGCGCCACGCGAGCACGCCGTGTGCGCGCGAGAACGCGTACGGAATGCCCGCGCTCGGCGCTGCGACTTGCGGCGGGCTCGCCACGATTCGCGCGACGCTACTTCGGCGCGGGCGTCGGAGCAGTGGCTGGCGCCGACGTCGGAGGAGTGGCCTGCGCCGGCAGCACGGGAACGCCCCCGGGCGCGAGCGGCAATGCTCCCGGCGACACGCCCTGCGGCGGCAGCTCGGGCATCGTCGGATCCGGCCAGAACCAGCGCGGCGCGGGCGCGGTGTGCAATTGCTCGCCGCGCAGGTACTCGTAGCGCTCCGACGTGATCGTGCGTCCTTCGTTCGTCCCGCGCACGATCGTCGGCTTCAGGAAGATCATCAGGTTCGTCTTCTGCCGTTGCCGCGTGTCGTAGCGGAACAGCTGCCCGAACACCGGGATGTCGCCGGCGTACGGGAGCTTCTCGGTGCCGTCGGTCATGCTGTCCTGGATCAGCCCGCCCAGCACGACGATCTGCTGGTCGTCGATGACCACCGACGATTCGAGCGCGCGCTTCGACAGGATCGGGCCGGCTGCTGAATTGTCCTGCACGCGCGACACTTCCTGGTAGAGGCCGAGCCTGATCGTGCCGCCCTCGGTGATCTGCGGCCGCACGCGCAGGACAAGGCCGACGTCGCGCCGCTCGATCGTCTGGAACGGCTGCACGGTCGCGTTCGTTCCGGTAGTCGCGTACTGGCCGGTGATGAACGGCACGTTCTGGCCGACGATGATCCGCGCCTCCTCGTTGTCGAGCGTCAGGAGCGTGGGCGTCGACAGGATGTTGGCCTTCGTGTCGTTCTCGAGCGAGCGGACGAGCAGGCTCAGGTTGTTGATGATGCCGAGCCCCGGAATGTTGATCGAGCCGTTGAGAATGCCGAGATTGAGCCCCTGCCCGACGGTGCCGAGGTTGATCGACGCGTCGATGATGTTGTCGCCGCTGCCGCGGGCGTTGAAGTTCGTGCCGCCGAATCCCTGCACGCCGGTGCGCTTGCGATCGGCGCCGGTCAGCACCTGCCATTGCACGCCGAACTCGGCCGCCTTGTCCGCCGTCACTTCGACGATCAGCGCCTCGACGAACACCTGCGCGCGTCGCGTGTCGAGACGCTCGATCACCGCGCGCAGGTTGTTGTAGACCGGCTCGGGCGCCATGATGATGAGCGCGTTGTTCGACGTGTCGGCCTGGACCATCGCGCCGCCGGCTGCGAATGCGGCCGGCGGACCGTTCGCGGTGCTCAGCGCGAGCGGACTCGTCGCCGCCGGCGAAGCCGGGAATCCGGTAACGGCGGCAACGCCGGGCGCAGGCAGCACAGCCGGCATCGCGGGCGCCGCTGCCAGTTGCGCAGCGGCCGGCGGACGCTCACCGCCGTAGAGGCCGCGCAGCGTCTCCGCGACGTGCGCCGCATCGGCGTTCTTCAGGTAGACGATGAACACGTTGCCACCGGTGCGCGCCGGCGTGTCGAGCTGCTCGATCAATTGCCGCACGCGCGCGCCGCGTCCGGGATTGTCGGAACGCACGAGAATGCTGTTGGAGCGTGGATCGGCGACGAGCGATACGCGCTGCTGCGCGTCCTGCGGCGCGCCGGGCGGCTGTCCTTCCGTCAGCAGGCGATTGACCAGCGCGACGACGTCGAGCGCCGACGCGTTCTTCACCGGCACGAGCATCGGCTCGCCTGCCGGCGGCTGGTCGATCGACGCGACGATGCGATCGATGCGCTTCAGATTGTCGGCGTAATCGGTGACGATGATCGCGTTGCCCGGGATGTACGCGGAGATCGTGTTGTTCGGCGAGATCAGCGGCCGCAGCACGGTGACGAGCTGCGCGGCCGACTCGTGTCGCAGCGCGATCACCTGCGTGACGATTCGCTCGCCGCTCGCGGTGACGTTGCCGCGCTGCACGGGACCCGCCTGCGTCTTCGCATCCGCCTCGGGCACGATCTTGACGACGCCGTCAGCCTCGACCGCGGCATAGCCCTGCATCCGCAAAGCGGAAAGCAGCGTCGGATACACGAGCGAGCGCGCGACCGGTCGCGCCGACACGATGTTGACCGTTCCCTTCACGCGCGGATCGACGAGGAAGTTGCGCCCGCTGATTTCGCCGACCGCCTTCACGACCGCCTCGATGTCGGCGTTGACGAAATTCAACGTGACGGTGTCGCTGTCCTGCGCGGCGGCGGGCCAGGCCACTGCGCACGCGAATGCGATCGCTGCGAACGCGAGGGCGCGACGGAAGCGGAGGACGAAGCCGGTTGCGGAAAGACCTGCGTCAGCCTGGATCGGCGGACGCATGAGGGACGAAACGACTGCCATCGACGGTAGAGTGCGGCGCTCCCGTGAGCCGGTTCCGTGACGCCGGGGCTAGCGGGCGAGCGCCGTCGAGGCGGAATCGGCGGCGATGATAGCATGGGGTTTTGCACAGATTTGCGTCGGAATGGCCCGCACATCGCCGATCGGCGGTGAATCCGGTAGCCCGCGTGGTTGCATCCAACCCTCGATGACACATTCGGGGATGCCGATGGAGCATTCGGAAACGTCGCGAACCGGCAGAGCGCTGCGCAGGCTGGTGCTCGGCGGCCTGTTCGCCGTCGGCGCCGCGCTGGCGCTTGCGCCGCGCGTCGACGACGCTTTTGCGGCCGATCGGCCGGCCGGAACCGTCGTCGCGCAAGCGGCCACCGGTTCGGCGACGCAAGGCAGGCCGGCTGCGGACGCAGGTGCTGCCGCGTCGCCCCCGGCCGCGCCGGCCCGTCCGCAGGGCAGCACGCCGGGCGACGACGAGCAGGACGACGAAGCGTCCGGATCGGGCCGCAGCCACGTCGTGATCGGCAGCCACGGCATCGTCGTCGAAAAAGGCGGCAAGCGGCTCAGCATCGAAGGCCTCGGGCACGACCGCGACTACGATTCCTTCGAGCAATTCGTGCGCGACGCGCCGTGGCTCGCCGGGCTCGTGTTCTTCACGGTCCTGCTCGTGTTCCTGATTCCGCTGCTGATCATCGTGTTGCTGATCTGGTACAAGATCCGCAAGAATCGCATGGCGAACGAGACGATGCTGAAGCTCGCGGAGCGCGGCATCGTGCCGCCGGCCGCGGCGATGGATGCGGTGGCGACGGGCACCGCCGCGCAGGTCGCCGACGCCGCCGCGGCGGCGCCGCCCGCAATGCCGGCCTACGAGCGCGCCCGCGTGCTGCAGCGGCGCACCGCGTGGTCGGACCTCCGCAAAGGCGTCATCCTGAGCGCGATCGGTCTCGGGCTCTTCATCTGGTCGATGTTGGAGGACGGCACGCCGAACGGCCTCGGCGTCGTATTCCTGTTCGTCGGCATCGGTTATTGCGTTCTGTGGTTCTTCGAGGACGGCACGCGGCGCGAACCGCCGGTCAACCCGCCTTCGGGAGGCGCCCGATGACACGCGAACCGCGCAGCGCGCACGCTGATGGTCGCGATGCATGACCGCCGTCGCGATCCCGCCCGCCGCGCGGCCTGGGCGGCGTCTGCCGTCGTTTCCGCGCAGCGCGTGATCGATGGCGGCGAAGTCGGCGCCCCCGGAGATTTCCGATGCACAACTGATCGCCCGCTGCCTCGTGGGCGACGACCGGCACGCATTCGCGGAACTGGTGAAGCGTCATCAATCGCCGGTGCGCGCGTGCCTGCGCAAGCTGACGGCGGGCAACCACGCGCTCGCGGACGACCTCGCGCAGGACACGTTCGTCCTCGCGTGGCGCAACCTGAAGTCGTTCCGGCAGGAGGCGCGATTCTCGACGTGGCTCTATCGGATCGCGACCAACTGCTGGCTCGCGCACGCGCGGAAGCGCCGCGAGGAATTGCTGGGCGATCGCGATGACGAGCTGCCGGAAGAAGCTGTCGACGACAGCGGCGGCGAATCGTCGACCGCCGATCATGCGGCGGGCACCACGATGAAAATCGACCTCGAGCGCGCGATGGCAACGCTGTCCGAGGCGGAGCGGGCGGCGATCGTGCAGTGCTACCATAACGACCTGTCGCACGAGGAAGCCGCGTACGTGCTCGGCTGCCCGGTGGGCACCGTCAAGACGCACGTGTTGCGCGGCAAGCAGAAGCTCGCGCGGGCGCTCGCCGCATGGGCGCCGCGACCGGCGCAATGACGTGACCGCGAAGCCGCACACCCACGCAACGCGCAGCGATCCGCCGGATTGGATCGACGGGCTGCTCTGGCGCGACGCTGCGGAAAGCGATTACATCGCCGACGGCAACTTCACCGCGCGCGTGCTGGGGCAGTTGCCTGCAGTGCGCGCGTTGCCGGCGTGGCGCAGACCCGCGATCACGATGCTCTGGCTCGTCGCGGCGGCGCTTGCCGCCATCGCGCTGCCCGGCTTCGCGGTCGACGTCGCGCGCGCCACCTACCGCGTGTTCGCGGCGCTGCCGTTCTCGCTGTCCTCGCTCGCGTTCGCGATCGTAGCGCTCGGAGCGGCGACGTGGACCGCCGCCGCGTTGGCGCTCAGACGCGCCTGAAAAATCGTCCTGCGGATTCGCGCGTGGCAGCCGTCAGGGTACGGCGAGCGCAAATTCGCGCGTGGCAGCCGTCAGCGTGCGACGCGCGCAAATTCACTCCAATTCGCGGGGGCAGCCGTCAGCGACGCCGCATTGCCCGCGTCCCTGCAATGCGCGCCCGACTTCCGGTCGGGGTTTACCCGGCGCGTGCAGCGCGAGCGGCGACGTTCCGGTCGCCACCCGCGCCATCTGCCGGCTAGTCCTTCAGCGTGAAGTTGATCTCGACCGAGGCCTGATACTTCGCGCCCTCGCCGACGCACTTCCATTCGGACAGCGTCTCGCGCACCGAGCGGTCGAACACGCGCGGCGGCTCGGACGACGTGATCTTGACGTCGGCGACGTTCCCCTGCTCGTCGATCGTCAGGATCGCATTGACCTTGCCCCTCTGGACGTTGGCGCGCAACGCCTCGCGCGGGAACGTCGGCGCGTCTTTCTTCGTGCACGAGACGCCCTGGCGGACCGCGGGCTTGGGCGGCGCCGGCGGCGCGATGACGACCGGCGGCGGCGGCGGCGCGATCACCACGGGCTCGGGCGGCGGGGTCGGCGCGACGTTCGCGATCACCGGCGGCGCGACGGGCGCCGGCGGCGGAATCTCCGGCGGCGGCACGTAAGGCTGCTCGATGACCTTCGGCGGCTCGATGATCTTCTTGGGCGGTGGCGGCGGCGGCGGCGGCGGCGGCGGCGGCGGCCTGATCTCCTCGATGATCTGCGCCGTCATCGGCTTCTTCACCACTTCGATCACCTTCTGGCCAAGCCCGGTCAGCAGCGCCCAGATCACGAGCGCGTGAACGAGGATGACGAACGCGATGCCGACCATGTGCCGGGCCGGGTCGCGCTGCTGTCGTGCGAAATCCATTCCGTGTGGCTCCGGTTTTTCCCCTGCCGCGAATCGGCGAGCGGCGGCTTTTCCGCTACTCGACGAACTGCTCGCTGCCGACGATGCCGATCTTGGTGAGACCGAGGCGCTGCGCCGACGCCATCACGCCCGCGACGACGCTGTACTTCGCCGCCTTGTCGGGCCGCAGGTGCACTTCGGGCTGCACGGACTGGTGCGCCGCCTCGGCCATCTTGGCCTCGAGCGTCGGGCGGTCGGCGACGACCTCGCCGTTCCAGTAGACGCGGCTGCCCTCGTCGATGTCGAGCTTCACCACTTCCGGCAGCGTGAGCGGCGGCGGCGGATTGCCCGTGGGGAGGTTCAGGTTGACGGCGTGCAACTGGATCGGAATCGTGATGATCAGCATCACGAGCAGCACCAGCATCACGTCGATCAGCGGCGTCGTGTTGATGTCGATCATCACGTCGGGATCGTTGACGCTTCCCGAGCTGCCTACGTTCATCGCCATGTCGGTTGTCCGGTTAGAGGTGCCGTGCGCTTTTAGCTCGCGGCCGCGCGCGGCGGCGGCTCGGTGATGAAGCTCACCTTCGCGATGCCGGCGCGCTGGCACGCGTAGACGACGCGCCCGACGCCTTCATAGTTCGAGCGGCCGTCGCCGCGGATCTGCACCTCGGGTTGCGGCGTCAGCACCGCGACCTTCTTCAGGCGCTCGACCAGCGCGTTCGTCGAGGGAATCCGCAGCTCGTTCCAGTAGATGCGCGCCTCCGAGTCGACGGAGATCACGATGTTCTCCGGCTTCGTCTCGCGGATCTCGTTGCGCTCCTTGGGCAGGTCGACGGGCACCGTCATCCGCACCACCGGCACCGTGATCAGGAAGATGATCAGCAACACCAGCATGACGTCGACGAGCGGCGTCGTGTTGATCGTGGAGATCGCCTCTTCTTCGTCGCCGTCCGCGGCGCCGACAGTCATCGCCATGGTTTCACCCTATCGGCTCGCAAGGGACCGTCAGGCCGCCTTGGCCGGCGTCGCACGCGCCGACAGCAGCACGGCGTGCAGATCTGCGCCGAAGCCGCGCACGCGCTCCATCGCCGCCTTGTTGCGGCGGATCAGCCAGTTGTAGCCAAGCACCGCCGGCACCGCGACGGCAAGGCCGATCGCCGTCATGATCAGCGCCTCGCCGACCGGTCCTGCGACCTTGTCGATGGATGCCTGTCCGGCAATGCCGATGGCGGTCAGCGCGTGGTAGATGCCCCAGACCGTGCCGAACAGGCCGACGAACGGGGCCGTCGAGCCCACGGTCGCGAGAAACGCGAGGCCGTCCTGCGTGCGGCTCTGGATGTTGTCGATGGCGCGTTGGATCGACATGCTGACCCACGTGTTCATGTCGATGTTGCCGAGAAGGCCCTCGTGCTTGGTGGTCGCTTCGATGCCCGACTCGGCGATGAAGCGGAACGGGCTGCCTTCCTTGAGTCCGCTCGCGCCCTTCTGCACGGACGGCGCGGTCCAGAACGTCTTGTCCGCGACGCGCGCCTGGTGGCCCATTCTCGCCTGCTCGTACACCTTGGTGATGATGATGTACCAGCTGCCCATCGACATGATGACGAGGATGCCGAGTGTGATGCGCGCGACGAGGTCCCCGCCCTTCCACAACGCCTCGAGGCCGTACGGGTTCTCGATGACCTCGGTCGTCTTCTCGCCGACCTTGGCCGGTGCGGCGGGGGGCGCCGGAGGCGCGGCGGCGGCAGTATCGGGTGCCGGGGCTGGCGCGACGGCTGGGGGCGGCGACGCCGGCGGCTTCGGTGGCGGCGTCTGAGCGAAGGCCGCGACCGGCGCCAGTGCCGTCGTCAGGGCAACGAGCAGAGCCGCAGCGAAATTCGCCAGACGGTTCATCTTCAACATGTTGTCTCCACGCGAATAATTGGTTTCAGTCAAACCCGTTTTCCGAGGATGGCCGGGCGTGCGGACGGCGCGACCCGTCCGGGCGCCGTCAGCGGATCGCTGTCGTGCCCGGCATGCTCATTGTGCAGGCAGGTGCGACGCCACGGTACCGAAGAGCGAAGCCACCGACGCGGCGCGAGGCCCGGCGGGCGTACACCCGTAAACAACGGCCCCGCACAGAACGGGGCCCATCGCCGGAAAAGCGCGAGATTGTACACAAACGCGGGCGGATGTCCATTCCGCCGTCCGGGAGGCCGCTTCGACGCCTTTGCCGGCGCAATCCGTCGCCCGTCAGGCGCATTGCATCGCGCCCGGCGCCTGTCCGTCGCAAACGCCTTGTGGGGGTATGACCCGCTACCTACGATGCGTCCATGCATGACGAAGCGACGATGAATCCGAACCCGCAACCGAACGCATCGAACCATACAGCAGCACATACGCAACCGGAGAACGCCATGAACCGCTACCAGCCCCGTACGCCCCGCCTCTTCGCCGGCCTCGCCGCCGCGGCCCTGACCGTCGCGACACTGGCCGTGACGGTGATGGCCCCCGCGACGCTCGATACGCGAAGCGACGACACGGCCGTGATCGCGGCAGGCGGCGAGGATCACGCCTACGCCAACGCCGGCCCGGTCACGACGTCGATCGATGTCGTCGCCTATCGCGGCAAGCGCACGCCGATCATCCAGTCGCGCGCGAGCGCGCGCGCCGGCTCGGCGAGCTGACGCATCGGCACGGCCGCCCACGTCGAATCCACCACGACGCGAGCGGCCCGTGCCCCATCCATCGGAACGTTAGAGCCATCTCGCGCAAGGCGCGCTATCGCACCAGCGGCACCGCGGCCGCCAGGTCGTAGTCCTGCACGGCGTTGATCTTCTGCTCCAGCATCATGTAGCGCGCCGCCTTCACCGCCGGAAGCGCGCGCATCACCCGATTGCGCATCGTGCGCCGCGCCTTGATCTCGGCCTCGTCGAGGGCCAGCAGGCGCGCCGCGTACTGCTTGGCCGCCAGGTTGGTGAGCGGCTTGTCGCGGAACATGAACTCCTGCACGGCGACCACGCGATCCCGGTTCGTGCCTTCCAGGTTGCGCTGGTAGCTGTCGTAGACCGGCCAGAACCGCTTCGCTTCCGCATCCGTGAGCGTCATCAGCGACGCCACGTACTTGCGCTTGTCGGCCTTGACGGCGTCGCGCAGCGCCTGCATGTCGGTGACGTCGGCGGCCTTGTCCTGCGCGACGGCAAGCGGCGCGGCGACGCATGCGAGCACAATCAGCAAGCCCGCCAGTCGAGCGTTCATTGTCCGGCTCCTTCCGGGGAAACGTGGGCAGTCTTTTAGCACGGTTTCGCGCACTTCGGGTCAGAGACACACAGTCGGCTTGTCGTCGGTCGCCACCTCTGACGCAAAAAAGAAAAAGGGGCCGCGAAGCCCCTTCGAATGCACGGTCCGACAGCGTGCGGGGTTGTCGCCCCGCCCGCTGTCGGCTTTCGGTTACCAGAACTTGTAGTTGATGCTGCCGTAGACGAACCGCGCGCGCGGATCGTACAGCGACACGTCGTACCCGGCCTGGAACTGGTTCGCGACCGGCACGTAGATCGGCGGATCCTTGTCGAACAGGTTCTTCACGCCGATCGCGAGCCGCAGGTTCTTGATGCCCGTGTACGCGATGTTCAGGTCGAAGATCGACTGGCCGCCGATGAAGTTGCGCTCGCCGTCGATCTGCCGACGCGCGGTCTCATAGCCGCTGTAGTAGTTCTGCGTCAGCGTGAACGCCCAGTCGCGATACCCGTAGCTGGCCTGCAGCACGTGCTTCCAGCGCAGCACGACGCCACCGGTGTCGGTCGCCCCGATCACCGGATCGCCGTTCTCGTCGACGATCGTCGCCACCTTGTGGAACGTGACGCCACCCGGGCTCGTCTGGTCGTACTTGTCGACGTACGTGCCCTGAAAGCTCAGGCCCACCTCGCCCCACGGGAACGAGTCGCGGTAGTTGGCGTTGATGTCGTAGCCCTCGACCTTCGCCTTGCCCGAATTGACGGTGAACGTGTCCAGCGTCTCGATGTTGCCTTCGGCGTCGAGGCGCACCGAGTTCGCGTACGTTGCATCGCCATTGCGGAAGCCGGTGACGACCTCCTGCGCGGACGGGACCGCGATGATGTCGTCGAGCTTGACCTGCCACCAGTCGACGCCGAAGCTGAACTGGCGCACCGGCTGCCACACGAAGCCGAGGCTCCACTGCTCCGACGTCTCGGGCTTCAGGTTCGGGTTGCCCCCGCTGAAGCCGTTGGCTTGCAGGTTGGCCTGTCCGGACAGCGGATCGGTGAACTGCTCGGTGCTGCCGAACACCTGCGGCTGGTAGAGGTCCAGCAGCGTCGGCGCCCTGAAGCCCGTGCCGTACGACGTGCGCAGCAGGAGCTGGCGGACCGGTTGCCAGCGCAGGTTCAGGAAGTAATTGGTCGTCGAGCCGACGTCGTTGTAGTCGTCATAACGGATCGCGGCATTGCCCTCGAGGTCCTTGACGATCGGAATCAGCAATTCGCCGAAGATCGCGTTGACCGTGCGGTCCTTGTCGAGCGGCGGCGTTGCGCCGCCGAGGCCCGCGATGTCGCCCGTCTCCAGCGCCGGGCTGGGCTGTGCGTTGATGCCTTCCTTGCGCCACTGATAACCCGCGGCGTACGACATCGCACCCGCCGGCAGTTGCAGCACGTCACCCGAAATCTTGGCGTCGAACGCGTCGCTCTTGGCCTTGGACGTCAGCGTCGACCCCTTGTACTCCGCGGGGGGAAGCTGCGACGTGAACGACGGGTCCTGCGTCAGCGACCACGGGTTGTACGTGTTGCTGTTGTTGATGATCCGCGCGTACTCGGTCTGCGAGAAGTAGCCGGAGATCGTCTTGCCCTCGACCTTGTTCTCGTTGTGCGTGTACGCCATTTCCCAGTCCTGCTTCATCCAGTTGCCGCGCAGGCCCGCGACGCCGCGCCACTGCTCGGCCTCGTCCTCCGTGCCGCGCAGGCCGAAGTCGAACACGCGCCCGGTGACTCCCAGCGGCTGGCCGACGATTGCGCCCTGACCGATCGAGTTCAGGTAATCGGCGGCGATCTGGTAGCTGGGATTGCTCGGGAAGATCAGGTTGATCGGGTCGATGCCGCGCTCGCCGAACAGCGAGTCGCTCTGATAGAAGCTGCGGCGCACCGGACTCGGCTGGATGATGTTGGTGACCGTCTGTTTCGCGTACAGCGCGTCCGCGAAGAACTGGATGTCATTCGTCAGCTTGAAGACGAAGTTGCCGCTGAAGTTGTACGCCTCGCGCTCGGGCAGCAGGTTGAGGAACGCGGCGCTGTCGAACGCGCAATAGGGAAATCCGCGCGACGTCGGATCCGGGTTGAGGAACATGTTGATGTCCTCGCACCGGTTTTGCGCGGCGAGCGGATTGCCGTAGCCGGTGAACGGGCTCGAACCGAACCCGGGCTGCGGCACGCCGGTTTCGCCGAACGGTCCGGACGGCTGCCCGGTTCCCGGCGTGTACGCGCCTTCGATGTTGCCCTGCCCGGTGGCGCCCGAGACCAGCCACGGGTACTGGTTGCCGGTCCTGGCGAAGTTGCGATCCTTCGCCCACAACGCCTCTTCCTTCTGGTAGCTGCCGCTGACGGTGATGTTGAAGCGGTCCTTGTCGAGGTTGCCCCAGCCGGCCACGACGTGCGCTTCGACGTTCTCGCCGTCGCCGCTGCGCGTCGGCGCACCGTAGGTGACGCCCACTTCCGCACCCGTGTAGTCCTTCGTCAGGATGAAGTTCACCACGCCCGCGATCGCGTCGGAGCCGTAGACGGCGGACGCGCCGTCACGCAGCACCTCGACGCGCTCGATCGCGGAGATGGGAATCGAATTGACGTTGACCGACGCGCCGTCGTCGCCGGCGAACGGCGCGATCCGGCGACCGTTGACCAGCACCAGCGTGCGGTAAGAGCCCAGGCCGCGCATCGAGATCGACGCCTGGCCGTAGGTCGACAGGCCGGCGCCGGTAGCGAGCTGCGTCGCCTGCAGCGTGTTGATCGCCGACACCGTCTGCAGCAGCTGCTCGGTGTTCACCGCGCCGATCTTCGCGATTTCTTCCTTCGTTACGATGGTGACCGGCAATGCGGTTTCTGCCTCGACCCGTCGAATCGACGAGCCGGTGACATCGACGCGGATGTCCGGTGCCTGCGCGAGCGCTTCGGTGACCGCAGCCGTGCCGGTCGCGCCGAGCACGCATGCGAGCGCCGTGGCGACTCTCTTGCGTTGGAAATTCATGTGGAAGCCCCCAAAGAAAATGTAGTACCGGAAAGACGAAAAGTTCGACTTTCGACACACGCTAGCAACGGTACAACAGAGGCTTTTATCGCGGCAACCAAACTCCCCGAAACGCCGGCATTGCGGCCTTGGTTTTGTTGCAATTTCGCCAACTTGCCAGACCCCGGCCCGATCCCCGGAACCGCCGGGAAATCGTTTCCGGACTGTGCGTTCCCCGCCGTCGCGGCCGGATGTGCGGGTGCAGCAAAGGCCGCCAGCGCCCGTCACGGCGGTGGCCCCTCCGGGCGCAGGAGACTTATCGATGAATGAGAGGGAACGCTTCCTGATCGCCGCCGCCCGTCCGGCGGACGTGGCCGATCTGCATGCCCTGATCCGGGGCCTTGCCGACTACGAGCGGTTGTCCGATCGGTGCGTTTCGACGGAGGGTGATCTCCACGGGGCCCTATTCACACCGCCGGCCGCCTGCGAGGCGCTGATTGCTCGTCTTGACGAAGAATCTCAAGAGGCGGCCGGATTCGCCTTGTTTTTCCATACTTACTCGACGTTCCTCGGCCGGCGGGGCCTGTGGCTCGAGGACCTTTACGTCGCTCCCGCGCACCGCGGCCGCGGGCTCGGGCGCCAGCTGCTGACCGCACTCGCACAAATTGCGCGGGAACGCGGCTGCGGGCGCTTCGAGTGGGCGGTGCTCGACTGGAATGCGCCGGCGATCCGTTTCTACGAATCGCTCGGCGCGCGCGTGCTGCCGGACTGGCGGATCGCCCGCGTCACCGGCGCGGAGCTCGCCCGTCTCGCCGGGACCAGCGGGCCGGGCGGTTAGCGAACCGCTCCGCCGCTCCGGAAAGCGGGCGTGTAGATCAGCCCCGTCCGGGCGCCGGGCAGCCCGCGATCGGCTCGACGTAGTCGACCACCGGCGTCCACGACGGATTGATGCGATTCTCGAACTGCGCGTTCAGGTAATAGCGGCGGCACGGCTCGAGCGTGATCGACATCTTCTGCAGCGGGGTGTCGGCCCAGCGGGTCGACACGCCCTCGAGCAGGATGTCGTGCGGCCCCGGATCCACCTTGATCGGATACTTGGTCGAACGCGTGTAGCTGCTGCCGTCGACGTTCGCGATCAATGCGGGGGCGCGATCCAGGATCGTCTTGTCGTAGCGGTTGCCGGAGATTTCGCTCCAGGTCGGACCGTAGGTCGCGCAACCGCCGAGGGACAGCGCGACCAGCGCGTAGAGGACTTTGTTGTTCATTCTGCGATCTCCGAGAGTGGGTCAACAGCATCGGCCGTCGATTTCTTCCGGCGGGGCCCCCGCCGAAGCATCCCTTAAACTGCCGGCCTCGTCCATGCGTTCGGTTCCGATGTCCCGCGAGAAGTTCCTTCCCCCATCCGGTCTCGACGCCGATTTCTGGTCGCTGCGCTTCGTGGAAGAAGTCGGCGAATCGTTCTGCGTGCGCAAGAACGTGCCGCAGCCGTTCACGATGGCCACCGACCGCGGCGTCATGGCGACCGTCTACGCCGGCGGCGGCTACGGTTATGCGGCCACCGCCGACACGTCGCCGCGCGGCGTGCAGGCTGCGCTCGAGCGGGCGGCAATCTGGGCACGCGCGACCGCGCGCTACGCGATCACCGACTCGCGCACGCTTCCGCGGCCGTCGCCGCGGGGCGACTACGCGTCGCCCTCAATCGACGCCGCGCTGCCGACGCGGCGGGAATGGTACGAGCTGCTCGAGCGCGAATCGCTCGAAGCCGGGCTCGATCCACGCATCGTCGATTGGGAAGCACTGGTCGACGTGCGCCAAGCCACGCATCGGCTCGTCACGAGCGAGGGCGGCGACGTCGTGCAGCGATTCCGCTTTCTCTACCCGTCGCTCGGGGTCACCGCGCATGACGGCGGGATCACGCAGCGGCGCTCGCTGAACGGCGACCGCGGCATCTGCCAGCAGGGCGGGCTCGAGATCCTGGAGCGCTTTCGCTTTCATGGCAGCGGCCGCCGCGTGGCCGAGGAGGCCCTCGAGCTGCTAGCCGCGCCGAACTGTCCGTCCGGCCGCATGGACGTGCTGCTCGCGCCGGACCAAATGGTTTTGCAGATCCACGAGTCCATCGGCCATCCGCTCGAGCTCGACCGCATCCTGGGCGACGAGCGCAACTTCGCGGGCACGAGCTTCGTCACGCCGGATATGTTCGGCACCTATCGCTACGGATCCGAGCATCTCAACATCACGTTCGACCCGACGCGCGCCGAGGAGCTCGCGAGCTACGCATTCGACGACGACGGAACGCCAGCGGCGAAGACGTGGCTCATTCGCGACGGCATCCTCGAGCGGCCGCTCGGCGGCGCGATCTCGCAGGCGCGAGCCGGCCTGCCGGGCGTCGCCAACGCGCGCGCCGACGGCTGGAACCGGCCGCCGATCGACCGGATGGCGAACCTGAACCTCGAGCCGGGCGAGGCGACGTTCGACGAGCTCGTCGCAGGCGTCGAGCACGGCGTGCTGCTGGAAACCAATTCGTCGTGGTCGATCGACGACTCGCGCAACAAGTTCCAGTTCGGATGCGAGCGTGGCCGCGTCATCGAGCACGGCCGGCTTCGGCACGTCGTGCGCAATCCGAATTATCGCGGTGTCAGCGCGGTGTTCTGGCGCAGCCTCGCGCGCGTCGGCAATGCGAGCACCGTGCAGGTGCTGGGCACGCCGTTCTGCGGCAAGGGCGAGCCGTCGCAGACGATCCGCGTCGGCCATGCGTCCCCGGCGTGCGTGTTCACCGGTGTCGACGTGTTCGGCGGCGAAGACTAAAGCATGAGCGTCGAAGCGTACTTCGAAGGACTCGCCGGCGCCGTCGACCGCGCGCTCGCGCCGGGCGAGCGCCATGCGATCAGTTTCTCGGCCGAGGAGACCGATTTCGTCCGCATGAACCGCGGCAAGGTGCGCCAGCCCGGACATGTTGCGCAGCGCTACGCCGAGATCCGGCTGATCCACGGCTCGCGGCACGCGTCGCACTTGCTCGCGCTCACCGGCGACACGAACGCCGACGCGAGCGCGGCGAGCGCCGCCGTGGCGGGGCTGCGCGACGTGCTGCCGCAACTCGCCGACGATCCGCATCTGCTGCTGCCCGATGGCGTCGACTCGTCGAGCGAGACTCGCGGCGACCCGTTGCCGGCTGCGGACGCCATCGTCGAGCAGGTGCTGGAGGCAGCGAACGGCCACGACTTCGTCGGCCTGCTCGCGACCGGCCCGGTCTTCCGCGGGTTTGCGAACTCGGAAGGCCAGCGCAACTTCCACTCGATCGCGACGTTCAACCTGCAGTGGAGCCTTTATCACCGCGCCGACAAGGCGGTGAAGCATTCGTACAGCGGGCTGGCGTGGAGCGCCGAGGCGCTTGCCGACCGCATCGCGCGGTCGGTGGAGGATCTCGCGCTCGTGAGCCGGCCGCCGCGCTCGCTCGCGCCGGGGAAATACCGGGCCTACCTGGCGCCGGCCGCCTTGCAGGAAATCGCCGAGCTGCTCGCGTGGGGAGGTTTCTCCGCGCGCGCGCTGGAGACGCAGCAAAGCGCACTCGCGAAGATGCGCATCGGCGCGACGCTCGATCCGCGCGTGCAGATCTGCGAGGACATCGCCGCGGGCATCGCGCCGGCGTTCCAGGCCGACGGTTTCGCGCGCCCGGCGAACGTGCCGCTCGTGGCCGACGGGGCGCTCGTGGGCGCGCTCGTGTCGCCGCGCACCGCGCGCGAATTCGGGCTGGACGCAAACGGCGCCAACGCCGCGGAATCGCCGGAGGCGGTCGCGATGAGCGGCGGCACGCTCGCGATGCGCGATGCGCTTGCCGCGCTCGGCACCGGGCTTGCGATCGGCAATCTATGGTACCTCAACTATTCGGATCGGCCGGCGTGCCGGATGACCGGCATGACACGGTTCGCGACGTTCTGGGTCGAGAACGGCCGCGTCGTGGCGCCGGTCGACGTGCTTCGCTTCGACGACACGCTCTACCGCCTGCTCGGCGACAACCTCGAGGCGCTGACCAGCGAGCGCGAGCTTGCGCTCGAGTCGAGCACGTACGGATCGCGGAAGCTCGAAAGCGTGCTGCTGCCCGGCGCGCTGGTGTCGGAGATGCATTTCACGCTGTGAAGCGCTGAAAGAACGATGCGACAGGGAGGGGACCGATGGAAGCGCTCAAGAGCGGTGCGGACACGCTGTTCATTCTTCTTGGCGCGGTCATGGTGCTCGCCATGCACGCCGGCTTCGCGTTCCTCGAGCTCGGGACCGTGCGGCGGAAGAGCCAGGTCAATGCGCTGGTCAAGATCCTCACGGACTTCGCCGTGTCGACGATCGCCTATTTCTTCATCGGCTACGCGGTCGCCTACGGCATCCATTTCTTCACCGGCGCGCAGACGCTGGCGCAGGCGAGCGGCTACGCGCTCGTCAAGTTCTTCTTCCTGCTGACGTTCGCCGCCGCGGTCCCGGCCATCGTGTCGGGCGGCATCGCCGAGCGCGCCCGATTCAGTCCGCAAATGGCGGCGTCGTTTGCGCTGGTGGCGCTCGTGTATCCGTTTTTCGAAGGCATCGCGTGGAACGGCCGCTTCGGCATCCAGGCCTGGCTGAAAAACACATTCGGCTCCGAGTTCCACGATTTCGCCGGAAGCGTCGTCGTCCATGCGGTGGGCGGCTGGGTTGCCCTCGTCGCCGTGCTGCTGCTCGGGGCGCGACGCGGCCGCTACGCGAAGGACGGCGGCGTCGCGGCGCATCCGCCGTCGTCGATTCCGTTTCTCGCACTCGGCGCATGGGTGCTGTCCGTGGGCTGGTTCGGCTTCAACGTGATGAGCGCACAGACGGTCGACAAGATTTCCGGGCTCGTCGCGATCAATTCGCTGCTGGCGATGGCGGGCGGCACGCTCGCCGCGCTGTTCGTCGGGCGCAACGACCCCGGCTTCGTTCACAACGGTCCGCTGGCCGGACTGGTCGCCATCTGTGCCGGCTCGGACGTCATGCATCCGATCGGCGCGCTCGCCACCGGCGCGATCGCCGGCGCGCTGTTCGTCGTGCTGTTCACCTATACGCAGAATCGGTTGCGAATCGACGACGTGCTCGGCGTGTGGCCGCTGCACGGCGTCTGCGGCGCATGGGGCGGCCTCGCCGCCGGCATCTTCGGCACCGCTGCGCTGGGCGGCCTCGGCGGCGTCGCATTCGGATCGCAGCTCGCCGGCACGCTTTGCGGCATCGTCGTCGCGCTGGCCGGAGCGGCGATCGTTTACGGCGCGCTCAAGGCAACCGTGGGCTTGCGTCTCGACGAAGAGGACGAGTTCATCGGCGCGGATCTGGCGATCCACCGGATTCCGGCGACGCCGAACGAGTAATCAACACGGCAAACGTTTCGCTCGCTCCGCTCGCACGATACTTTTGCCCGGCGACTTCACCGCGAAAAGCTCGGGGCGGCCCTTCGCTTTCCGCGCGGCAACGTCAACCGACTACCGTCCCCAGGCGAGCGCCAGCGGCGAGACCTGCGCGGCGAGCGCAAGCAGCCCGCGACGGGTCTCGGGGTGCAGCGGTGCGAGTGGATGGCGGACCGCGTCCGAGCGAATGACACCGCCCTCCTTCATGACCGCCTTCGTGGCGCGCAACCCGCACTGCCGGTTCTCGTAGTTGATCAGCGGCAAAATCCGCGCGTATGCGGCCGCGGCCTCCGCATGCTCGCCGGCGGCGAATTGCGTGACGACCGGCTTGATGAGATCGGGCAGCAGCGCGCTCGGCATCGTACCGGTCGCGCCTGCCTCCAGATCGGCCATCAGCGTGATCGATTCCTCGCCGTCGAACGGTCCGGCGATCGCTGCGCCGCCTGTCTCGATCAGCGCGCGCAGCTTCGCCGCCGCGCCCGGCACCTCGATCTTGAAGTAGCGCACCAGCGGCACTTCGCGCGCGAGGCGCGCGAGCAGAGGCACGCCGAGGGTGACGCCGCTCAACGGCGCGTCCTGCACCATGATCGGAACGCGCGCCGCGTCGGCGATGCGCGCGAAGTGCTCGACGATGCCTTCGTCGTCGGCGCGCAACCCGGCACCGTGATAGGGCGGCATCAGCATCAGCATCGCCGCGCCGGCGTGGGCGGCGGCGCGTCCGCGCTCGGCGGCGATGCGCGTGCTGAAATGGCTGCAGGTGACGATCACCGGCACGCGGCCGGCGACATGCGACAGGCACAACTCGAGCAGCGTGTCGCGCTCGCGGTCGGCGAGCAGGAACTGCTCGGAGTAGTTCGCCAGAATGCAGATGCCGTCGACGCCCTGATCGACCATGCAATCGAGGACGCGCCGCTGCCCGGCTAGATCGAGCTCGCCCGTGTCGTCGAACGGCGTTGGGGCGATCGGAAAAACGCCGGAGCGCGGAATTGCGGCAGGCATGCGCTGTCCTGTCTTCGTGCGGTCGTGGATTACGCGCGCCATTCTACGCATGCGGCACATGCCGCGCGGGATAGAATGGCCTTCCCGTGGAGCTGAGCGACTTCCTCGCCGAACATCGCATCGACGCCGAGCGCTTCGACCATTCGCCGGTGATGACGGTGGAGCAATCCGAGCGGCTTGTTCCGAAACTCCCCGGTGCGAAAACGAAAAACCTGTTCCTGCGCAACAAGAAAGGCGACCGGCACTTCCTCATCACGGTGCCGCACGATCTCGCGGTCGATCTGAACGCGCTCGGCGCACGGCTCGGTGCCGGACGACTCGGATTCGCGTCGGCCGAACGGCTGCAGCAGCATCTGGGCATCACGCCGGGCTCGGTGAGCCTGCTCGCGCTCGCCAACGACGCGGCGCACGCGGTGGAGTTCGTGATCGACCGCCGACTGTGGCTGGCGGACGCCGTGCACGCGCACCCGCTGCGCAACGACGCGACGATGGTGGTGCCGCACGCGTCGCTCGAGCGCTTTCTCGAGGCTACCGGCCATCCGCCTCGCATTCTCGACGTCGACGATAATGAGCCTGGGTCGCCCGCGGCGGGCGACGCGGCACGCAAGGAGCGGTGATGGCAGAGGGTGAACCGGCCGGCGGCGATAACGGGCAAGCGGGCGGCGATTTTCGCGCCCACCTGATCCGCTACGGCGGCGACGCCTACCACGAGATCGTCGAGAAGGCGCAGGGCTGCTACGTCGTCGACGCCAAGGGCAAAAAGATCCTCGATTTCACGTCGGGGCAGATGTGCGCCACCGTCGGCCACAACCATCCTAACATCGTCGCCGCCATCCGGAAGAGCTGCGACACGGCGCTGCATCTGTTCTCCGGCATGATCCCGCGCAGCGTCGTGCAGCTCGCCGAGGCACTCGCGAAGATCGTGCCGAAGCCGCTCTCCAAATCGCTGTTCGTCAACACCGGCAGCGAAAGCAACGAGGCGGCGATCAAGATGGCGAAGCTCCACACGGGCGGCTACGAGGTCGTAGGGCTGGGGGGCTCGTGGCACGGGGTCACCGGCAATGCGGGCTCCGTGTCGTTCGCGAGCGATCGCAAGGGTTACGGCCCGGGCATGCCGGGCACGTTCGTGATTCCCGAGCCCAATGCCTACCGCTGCCCGATCCGCCATTGCCGCGACCGCTGCGACCGCACGTGCATGAAGGTCGGCTTCGATCTTTACGACATGCAGTCGACCGGCGCGCGCGCGGCGGTCGTTGCCGAGCCCGTGATCAGCGCCGGCGGCGTCATCGTTCCACCGGAAGGCTATTTCGGCGCGTTGCAGGAAGAATCGCGCAAGCGCGGGATGCTGCTGATCTTCGACGAGGCGCAAACGGCGTTCGGGCGCCTCGGCCATTGGTTCGCCGCGTCGCATCTCGGCGTCACGCCCGATATCCTGACCGTGTCGAAGACGCTCGGCGGCGGCATACCGCTTGCCGGCGTGATCACCACCGATGCGATCGAGGAAAGCTGTCACCGCCGCGGCTTCGCGTTCTACACGTCGCATGTCTCCGATCCGCTGCCGGCAACCGTGGGTCTTGCCGTGCTGCAGACGATCGAGCAGGAGCGGCTGTTGATGCGAAGCCGCGAGATGGGCGACTACCTGGTCGCGCGCCTGCGGGAGCTGCAGGCGCGTCACGCGGAAATCGGCGACGTTCGCGGCATGGGCCTTCTGCGCGGCATCGAGCTCGTGAAGGATCGCGAGTCGCGCGAGCCCCACCACGAGCTCGGCGCTTTGACGACCGCACGCTGTCTCGAGCTCGGGCTCAGCATGAACATCCGCCGCCGTCCCGAGCGCGGGTCGGTGTGGCGCATCGCGCCGCCGTTGACGGTGAAGCGCGAGGACATCGACCTGGCGATGACGATCTTCGACCAGGCACTGACGGAAATGAAGGGGGTGGTGGCGGGACGGCGATCGGGCACAATGCTCGCCGCCCGCTGAGGGGTGAGGGCAGCGCAGATGGCGCCGAAGTGGCCCCTGTTTGCGGCACATAACCGAACGAAGGAGGAGATCATGCATAAATCCTGGCTAACGGTCATTGCGTCGACGCTGCTCGTCGGCGCGCTTGGAATCGGCATCGCCCGCGCCGACGTGCTCGCGGACGTGAAGAAGAAAGGCGTGCTCGTCGTTGGCACGAAGGGCGACTACCGGCCGTTCGGGTACCTCGACCCGTCGGGCAAGATCGTCGGATTCGAGCCCGATCTCGCCGCGGACGTGGCGAAGCGCCTCGGCGTGAAGCTCGAGCTCGTGCCGGTCGTCGCGTCGAACCGCATCCAGTTCCTGCAGCAGGGCAAGATCGACATGATGATCGCGACGATGAGCGACACGCCGGAGCGGCGGAAGATCGTCGACATCGTCGAGCCCGATTACTACGCGTCAGGCACCAACGTGCTCGCGAAGAAATCCGAGAACCTGAAGAGTTGGGATCAGCTCAAGGGCAAGAAGGTCTGCCTGATCCAGGGCTCGTTCTACAACAAGGAGTTGCAGGAGAAGTACGGCGTCGAAGGCGTCGCGTTCCCGGGTACCGCCGAGGCGTACGCCGCGCTCAAGAACGGCAACTGCGTCGCGTTCGCGTACGACGACACGGCGATCGTCGGCGAAATGGCGAAGCCCGAATGGAAGGACTACGAGATGCCGCTCGACTCGATTCTCGTCCAGCCGTGGGGCCTCGCGGTCAAGCAGGGCGAGAAGGGGTTCGCCGACTTCCTGTCGAAGACGATCACCGACTGGCACAAGAGCGGGCTGGTCCAGCAGCTCGAGAAGAAGTACGACATCAAGCCGACCAAGTTCGCGCAGGACATGCACGCGAAGTACAAGTAGCGCGCGTCGATGCAGCTCGTCTGGGATTGGTTCCGGTGGCTCAACGACGCCACCGGAATCAACCTGACGATCTTCTACGACGCGTTCGACCGCGGCCGCTTCGCCAGCGGCTTCTGGATGACCGTCAAGCTGTCGGCCGTCTGCATCGTCGCGAGCATGGTCATCGGCGTCGTCGGCGCGTGGATCCAGGGCTCGCGCTTTCGCGTCGCGCGCACGATCGTCTACTGGTACATCCAGGCGTTCCGCAACACGCCGCCGCTCGTCCAGCTCTATTTTTTCTATTTCGGGCTCGGCGCACTGCTCACCGGTGTGGGCGGCCCGCTCGTCACCAATGTCATGTGGGCGATCGTCTCGCTGTCGTTCTTCGCCGGCGCGTTCAACGTCGAGATCTTCCGCGCCGGCGTCGAAGCGGTCCCGCGCACTACGCTCGAAGCCGCCGAATCGCTGGGATTCAGCCGGCTGCAGGCCTACGTGCGCGTCGTGCTGCCACTTGCTTTTCGCATCAGCCTGCCCGCGCTCAACAACAACCTGGTGAACCTGGTCAAGACGACGACGCTCGCCTACGCGATCGCCGTGCCCGAGATGCTCTACGTGTCGAGCCAGATCTGGTCGGACGAGCTCAACGTGCCGGTGATGATGAACGTGCTGCTCGTCTGCTACTTCGTGCTCGTCGGCGTGCTCGTGTACCTGATGCACCGGTGGGAGCGCGCGATCCGAGTGCCGGGGTTCGGCGTATGAGCGGCAAAGCGCGCGGCACGGTCCTGCCCGTCATCCTGCCTGCCGGCGAGCGGCTGGCGCGCGCGGCGATGCGCGAGCGAAGCGACGGGACGCATCGGCTGCGTCTGCGCGGCTCGCACGGATGGGCGCTGCTCGGCGCGTTCGTGCTGGGCTGCGGCATCGCTCAAGCGCAGTCGCAGCCGGAGTCACCGTCGATTCTCGACACGCTGTGGAAGTGGACGCCCCTTCTGGCGCGAGGCTTCGTCTTCAACCTCGCGATCAGCTTCATCGCGATGGCGATCGGGACCGTGACCGGCCTCTTCCTCGGCTTCGCGCAGATCTCGCTGCTGCCGCCGGTGCGGAAGGGCGCGTGGTTCGCAACCCATTTCTTCCGCAATGCACCCTGGCTCGTGCTGCTCTTCTACTGCATGTTCCTGCTGCCGTTCCAGGTCAGCGTTTTCGGCGTGACGATCCCGATCCCCGACTGGACGAAGGCGACGCTGGGGCTCGCGCTACCCGTGATGGCGAACGTCTCCGAGATCGCGCGCGGCGCGGTCCAGTCGATACCGACCACGCAGTGGGAAGCCGCGGGATCGCTTGCGTTCAACCGGCGGCAGACGCTGTGGATGATCATCTTCCCGCAATGCATCAAGCGGATGCTGCCGCCGTGGATGAACCTCTACGCGATCCTCACGATGGCCACGGTGCTCGCGTCGATCGTCGGCGTCAACGAAATGATGACGCTCACGCAGCGCGCGCTGTCGGCCGAGAATCGTCCCGGGCTGCTGCTGGCGTTCTACAGCTACGTGCTGCTGTGGTTCTTCGTTTACTGCTATCCGATCGCGCGCTGGACGGTTCGGCTCGAAGCGCGCTACGCCGTCGACCAGTGATGGCCGTCGCACGCGACGCCACGGACACCAGCGCTCTGCCGCGCGCGCCCGGCGACGCCGGTGAGCCGATCGTCCTCCTGCGCGACGTCCACCAGGCGTTCGGCAGCCTCGAAGTGCTGAAAGGCATATCGTTCAGCGTCAGGAAGGGTGGCGTCGCCTGCATCATCGGCCCGTCGGGGTCGGGAAAGTCGACGCTCCTGCGCTGCATCAACGGCCTCGTCCCGATTCGCAGCGGCACGATCCGCGTCGCGGACTTCGACGTCCATCGCCTGAAGACCGACCAGGAAAAGATCGCATTGCGCAAGGAAGTGTCGATGGTCTTCCAGCAGTACAACCTGTTTCCCCACAAGACGGCGCTCGACAACGTGATGATGGCGCCGATCCACGTGCTGAAGGAGGACAGGAACGCGGTGCGCGCGCGCGCCATCGCGCTGCTCACGAAGGTCGGGCTCGCGGCGAAGCAGAATTCCTATCCGGGCGAGCTGTCGGGCGGCCAGCAGCAGCGCGTGGCGATCGCCCGCTCGCTCGCGATGCGGCCCGAGGTGATGCTGTTCGACGAGGTCACCGCGGCGCTCGATCCGGAGACCGTGAAGGAGGTCCTGAGCACGATACGCGAGCTTGCGCGCGAAGGCATGACCTGCATCCTGGTCACCCACGAGATGCGGTTTGCCCGCGAGATCGCCGACGAGGTGCACTTCACCGACGGCGGCACGATCGTCGAATCGGGTCCGCCCGCGCAGCTGTTCGACCATCCGCGGAAGGAGCGCACGCGGGCATTCCTGTCGCAGATTCTGTGAGCAAATATTCGATCTTCTCGCTCGCGCGCCATGCGCTGCGCGGCCACCGCGACTGGCCGCTCGCGTGGCGCCATGCGACACCGAAGAAGCGCTACGACGCCGTCGTCATCGGCGGCGGTGGCCACGGCCTTGCGACGGCCTACTACCTCGCGAAGGAGCACGGCATGCGCGACGTCGCCGTGCTCGAGAAGGGATGGCTCGGCGGCGGCAACACCGGGCGCAACACGACGATCGTCCGCTCGAATTACCATCTCGATGCCAACGCGCACTTCTACGAATACTCGCTGCAGCTCTGGGAGCGGCTGTCGCAGGAACTGAACTTCAACGTGATGTACAGCGCGCGCGGCGTGCTGAACCTCGTCCACACCCCAGCCGACATGGACGCGGCGATCCGGCGCGGCAATGCGATGCGCCTGAACGGCATCGACGCGCAGTTCCTAACGCGCGACGACATCGCGGCGCGCATTCCGAACCTCGACTGCTCGGTCGACGCGCGCTTCCCGATCCTGGGCGGCCTGCTGCAGCCGCGCGGCGGTACCGTCCGTCACGACGCGGTTGCGTGGGGCTATGCGCGTGCCGCCGACGCGCTCGGCGTCGACATCGTGGAGCGATGCGAGGTCACAAGCATTCGCGTCGAGCACGGCGCCGTCGCGGGCGTGCGCACGACGCTCGGCGACATCGAGACGCGCAGGGTCGGCATTGCGGTGGCCGGCCATTCGAGTCGCGTGGCCGCGATGGCGGGCATCCGGCTGCCGATCGAATCGCACGTGCTGCAGGCGATGGTTTCCGAGCCCGTGAAGCCGGTGCTCGACACCGTCGTCACGTCGGGCGCCGTGCATTTCTACATCAGCCAGTCGGACAAGGGCGAGCTTGTGATGGGCGGCGACCTCGATTTCTACAACTCGTACGCGCAGCGAGGCAACCTGCCGATGATCGAGAACGTCGTGGCCGCGTGCTGCGCGCTGTTTCCGAGCTTCGGCCGCTTGCGCCTCATGCGGACGTGGGGCGGGATCATGGACATGACGATGGACGGCAGCCCCATCATCGCCAAGCTGCCGGTGCGCGGGTTGTACATGACCGGCGGCTGGTGCTACGGCGGCTTCAAGGCGACGCCTGCGTCGGGCTATGTGCATGCGCACACGATCGCGCATGACGCACCGCATCCGCTCAACGCAGCGTTCACGCTCGAGCGCTTTGCCGAGGGTCGCACGATCGACGAGAAAGGCGCCGGCCCGTACCCATGGGCACATTGAATATTTCCCTCACGCTGCGGAGCGCCGCGCGATGATGCTGATTCCGTGCCCGTGGTGCGGCCCGCGGAACCAGGTCGAGTTCACGTACGGTGGAGATGCGACGCTGCGGCGTCCGGCGCCGGACGCGCCGGAAGCGGCGTGGGCCGAGTACGTGTACCTGCGTGACAATCCGTGCGGCCCGCACGACGAGCTCTGGTACCACGGTGCCGGCTGCCGAAGCTGGTTCAAGGTTCGTCGCGACACGCGGACACACGAGATATTCGGGAGCTCGCCGCTGCGCGACCCGCTCGACCCACCTGTCGACCCGCGCGACGTGCAGCAAGCGCGATGAACGACACGGCGCGCACCGGCGAGCGCGTCGCCGGTTCTCAACCCTGCCGTCTGCCGGCGGGCGGCACCGCGATCGACCGCTCGCGCGCGCTCGCGTTCGAGTACGACGGCAGACGCTACGAAGGCTATGCGGGCGATACGCTCGCCTCCGCGCTGCTCGCCAACGGCGTGCACCTCGTCGCGCGCAGCTTCAAGTATCACCGGCCGCGCGGGATCTTCAGCGCGGGCGTTGAGGAGCCGAGCGCGCTCGTGCAGCTCGCGCGCGGCGCGCGCACCGAGCCGAACACGCGTGCGACCGTCGTCGAGCTGTACGACGGTTTGAGCGCGCGCAGCCAGAATTGCTGGCCGTCCGTCCGCTTCGACGCCGGCGCGATCGCCAACGCGCTGTCGCCGCTGCTTCCCGCCGGCTTCTATTACAAGACGTTCATGTGGCCACCTACGCCGAAAGCGTGGCTGCGCTACGAGCATTTCATCCGCTGCGCGGCCGGGATGGGACGCGCCGCGGGCGAGCCCGATCCCGACCGCTACGAGCACCAGTTCGCGCATTGCGAAGTGCTGGTGATCGGCGGCGGGCCCGCGGGTCTCGCGGCGGCGCGTGCGGCGGCGGAAACGGGTGCCCGGGTCGTCCTATGCCATCAGTCGGCGGAGTTCGCTTCGGGTCTCGGAAGCGACGCGACGATCGACGGACGTCCGGCGGCGCACTGGTTTGCGCAAACGCTCTCCGAGCTGCGTGCCCGGGCCGATGTGACGCTTCTCGCTCGGACGACGGCATTCGGGTACTACGACGACGATCTCGTCGCGGCCGTCGAGCGCGTCACCGATCATCTCGCGGCGCCGGCTTCGCACCTGCCGCGTCAGCGGCTGTGGTTGATTCGCGCGCGGGCCGTCGTGCTCGCGAGCGGCGCGATCGAGAGGGGCATCGCGTACGGGAACAACGATCTGCCCGGAACGCTGCTTGCGAGTGCTGCGCGCAGCTACGTGACGCGTTACGGCGTGCGGCTCGGACAACGCGCGGCGCTGTTCACGAACAACGACGCCGCCTATGCGGCGGCGCTGGCGCTGCACGCGGCCGGCATCCCGGTCGGCGGCATCGTCGATTCGCGGCCGGATGAAGCGCTGCGCGGCGCGCTTCCCGCGCTCGCGCGTTCGGCGGGCCTGCCGATCGTGCCCGCATCGGGCGTCGTGCGCGCGCGCGGCCGCCTGCGCGTGTCCGCTATCGACGTGGCGCCGCGCGGCGGCGGCGCGACGAGGCGCATCGATTGCGACGTGCTGCTCGTGTCCGGCGGCTGCAGCCCGGCCGCGCATCTGTTCTCGCAGGCGCGCGGCACGCTGCGCTACGACCCGGCGATCGCCGCATTGCTTCCGGATGCATCGCCGCTTGCGATCGCGTGCGCCGGCGCCGTCAACGGCGTGTTCGATCTCGCGCATGCAATCGACGACGGCGCATCCGTGGGTCGCAGCGCGGTCGGCGCCCCGGGACCGGTCAGGCACTGGCCCGTTCCGCAGCGCACAGTTCCAGAAGAACCGCCGCGGTCGCCGACGGGCGGCGCGAAATGCTTCGTCGACTTGCAGAACGACGTGACGGTGCGCGACATCGCGATCGCCGCGCGCGAAGGATACACGCTGTCCGAGCATCTGAAGCGTTACACGACGCTCGGCATGGGGACCGACCAGGGCAAGACGGGCAGCCTGATCGGCATGGCATTGCTCGCCGAGCATCTGCGGGTGCCGATCGCGGACGTCGGCACGACGACGTTCCGCCCTCCGTATACGCCGGTCACGCTCGGCGCCGTCGCCGGACAGGCGCGCGGCGCGCACGTCGAGCCGACGCGCCGCACGCCCATGCACGCGTGGCACGCCGGGCATGGCGCGCGCTTCGTCAATGCGGGCCTGTGGAAGCGCCCGCACTCGTACCCGCGCGCCGGTGAGTCGGAGGATGACGCCGCGGACCGCGAGGCGCGCAACGTGCGCGCCAACGTGGGCGTCGTCGACGTCTCGACGCTCGGCAAGATCGAGCTGCAGGGACGCGACGTAACCGAATTGCTCAACCGGATCTACATCAATCGCTGGGACACGCTGGCCGTCGGCCGCTGCCGCTACGGCGTGATGCTGCGCGAAGACGGTGTCGTCCGCGACGACGGAACCACGTCGCGCCTCGACGAGACGCACTACCTGATGACGACGACCACCGCGAACGCGGTGGCGATCATGCAGTACGTCGAACGGCTGCTGCAGGTCGACTGGCCCGGGCTCGACGTCTACGCCACGTCGGTGACCGAGCAGTGGGCCGCCGCGGCCATCTCCGGGCCGAATTCGCGGGCGCTGCTGGCGCGGCTCGTCGACGTCGACGTATCGAACGAGGGCTTTCCGTTTCTTGCCGTCGCAACGTGCGCGTTGCGAACGGCAGCCGGTCCGATACCGGCGCGGCTGTTTCGCATGAGCTATTCGGGCGAGCTCGCGTACGAGGTCCACGTCCCGTCGGGATACGGCCGTGCGATGTGGGACGCGATCGTCGACGAAGGCGCCGCGTTCGGCCTGATGCCTTACGGCAGCGAAGCGATGAACACGCTGCGCGTCGAGAAGGGTCACGTCGTCATCGGCTCGGAGATCGATGGCCGCACGACGGCGGCCGATCTCGGCATGGAGAAGCTCGTCAATCCGAACAAGTGGTGCGTCGGCAAGCCCCTGCTCGCGCGTGCCGCGCTGAACGCGCCGGACCGCTGGCAACTGGTCGGGCTCACTGCGCGCGGCGGCGCCACGATACCGCGCGGCGCGAAAATCGTCGCCGATCCGGATCGCGCGCCGCGGAATCCGATGCTCGGTCACGTGACGTCGTGGTGCGCGAGCCCGCACGTCGGCGCGTCGATCGCGCTCGCGCTCGTCGCGGGGGGCCGCTCGCGTCATGGCGAGAGCCTGTGGGCGGTGTCGCCGCTGGCGGATGCGTGGGTGCTCGTCGACGTCGGGCCGTCGTGCTTCGTCGATCCGGAGGGAGGGCGATTGCGTGCCTGACGCGAACGCGCTGACGATTGCCGAAACGGACGTCGCATCGGCGTGGAACGTGCGCGGCGATCCGGCGCGGGCAGCGTTCGTCGCGGCCACGAAAACAGCGCTCGGCGTGCCGCTGCCGATGCGGCCGAATGCGAGCGCGCGCGGCGATGCAGGCGCGCTGCTGTGGCTCGGTCCGCGATCCTGGCTGTTCGTGGCCGGTCGGCCCGTCGCGAGCGGCGCGTTCGACATCGCCCGCAAAGCGCTCAATGAGGCGGAGGGTGCGCTGTTCGACGTCTCGTCGAGTTATGTCGGGTGGACGATTTCAGGCGCGGCGTCTGCACGCGTGCTGAACCGCGGCTGTCCGCTCGATCTGCATCCGCGCGTGTTTCGTCCCGGACAGTGCGCGCAGAGCCTGCTCGGCCACGTCAGCGCCATTTTCTACCGGCCCGATGATCGCGACGCGTTCATCGTGATGGTCGCGCGCAGCTTCGCGGCCGATGCATGGGACCAGCTTGCAGGTTATGCGGCAACCGACGGGTACCGGATCGATCCGCCCAGCGCGTTCGGCGACGGCGGCTCGAACTGACGCGACGGCGAAGGCGTGTAGCGTCAGTCGGCCGCGCGCGTGCGCTCGCCGCGCCAGCCGCGGGGAATCGACGACAGCAGCCGCTGCGTGTACGGCATCTTCGGGTGCCGATAGATGTCGTCGGAGTTGGCGATCTCGACGATCTCCCCGTCGTTCATCACCATCACCTGGTCGGAGATGTACTTCACCACCGCCAGGTCGTGGGAGATGAAGATGTACGAGAGCTTGTACTCGTCCTGCAGGTCCTGCAGCAGGTTCAGCACCTGCGCCTGCACCGAGACGTCGAGCGCCGACACCGACTCGTCGCAGATCAGGATATCGGGACGCATCGTCAGGCAGCGCGCGATCGCGATCCGCTGCCGCTGTCCACCGGAGAACTCGTGTGGATACTTGTAGAAGGACACCTCGGGCAGCCCGACCTTGTTCAGGAGCTCGAACGCCATGTCGGTGCGCTCCTGCGCCGACTTGCCGATGCCGTGGATCGACATCGGCTCGACGACGATCTGGCCGACGGTGAAGCGGGGATTGAGCGACGCGTACGGATTCTGGAAGATGATCTGGATGCGCCGCTTGTACGCCATGAAGTCCTGCGGCGACATGGACAGCAGGTCTCGGCCCTCGAAGAACGCCTCGCCGGTGGTAGCCTCGTGCAGGCGCATCAGCGTCAGCCCGACCGTCGTCTTGCCGGAGCCCGACTCACCGACGAGGCCGAGCGTCTTGCCCTTCGGCAGCTGGAACGACACGTTCTTCACCGCCTTGAACTCGCGCTTGCCGAACAGGCCTTCGCGCGAAAAGAAGCTCTTGCCCAGGTTCTTGACGTCGAGCACGATCGGGTCGCTCGGCCGCACGCCGCGCCGGCGGTCCTCCATGTGCTGCGGGCCGGTGCCGTGAATGAAGTCGTCGATCACCGGCAGGCGCGTGGGCCGCCGATCGAGCTGCGGCCGGCACAGCAGCAGCGCCTTCGTGTACGTGTCCTTCGGCGTCTCGAACACCGCCTTCGCCGGCCCCTGCTCGCGGATCTCCCCGTTGCGCATGACGACGACGTAGTCGGCAATCTCACCGACGACCGCGAGGTCGTGCGTGATGAAGAGCACCGACATCTCGTGCCGCTTCTGCAGCGAGCCGATCAGCTCGAGGATCTGCTTCTGGATCGTGACGTCTAGCGCCGTGGTCGGCTCGTCCGCGATCAGGAGCTTCGGCTCGCAGGCGATTGCCATCGCGATCATCACGCGCTGCTGCTGGCCGCCCGAGAGCTGCGACGGATAGGCGTCGATGCGCCGCTCGGGCTCGGGAATGCCCACCTCGCGCAACAGCTCGACCGCGCGCTTGCGCGCCGCACGCCCGCTCATGCCGACATGGAGGCGCAGCACTTCCTCGAGCTGCCAGCCGACGGTGAACACGGGATTGAGCGACGTCATCGGCTCCTGGAAGATCATCGAGATCTCGGCGCCGCGCAGCTTGCGCAGCTCGCCCAGCGGCAGGCCGACCAGGTTCCGGCCGCCGAGGATGATCTCGCTCGCCGGATCGACGATCGAGTTCTCGGGCGGCAGCAGGCCCAGCATCGCGAGCGACGTCACCGATTTGCCCGAGCCCGACTCGCCGACCAGCGCGACGGTGGTGTTCCGCGGGATGTCGAACGTGATGCCCTTGACCGCCTCGAACGTCGTTTGCCGGTCGAGCCGGAACGACACGCGCAGGTTGCGCACGCTGACGAGGGGATCGCCGCTTCGGGTTGTGCTCATCGATGTCGCTGCCCATGCGCCACGAAGCGGCGCGTCGTCGTTTGCAAGGTACGGGTCACGCGCCGGCGCGACCCTTGAGCTTCGGATCGAGCGCATCGCGCAGCGAGTCCGTGAACAGCGAGAACGCCGTCACCAGCGTCGCCATCGCGATCGTAGCGGCGACGAGCTGCCACCATTTGCCCAGGATCAGCTCGTTCTGCGCCTCGTTCAGCATCGAGCCCCACGACACGACGTCCACCGGAACCCCGAAGCCGAGGAACGACAGGATCACCTCGGCCTTGATGAAGCCGACGACGAGGATCGACAGCTGCACGAGCACGACGTGGGAAATGTTCGGGAAGATGTGTATGAACATCCGCCGGCCGTTCGACGCGCCGATCGCATCGGCGGCCTGCACGTACTCGCGCGACTTGTGCTTCAGGTATTCGGCACGGATCAGCCGGAACACGCCGGTCCAGCCGGTGAGGCCCAGGATCAGGATGATCGTCAGCATGCCCTTCTGCTGCAGCACCGCCGCGACGGCGAGGATCAGCAGCAGGTACGGAATCGAATTGAAGACGCTGTAGAACCAGTTGAAGAAGTCGTCCACCCACCTGCCGTAGTAGCCGGCGAATGCGCCGAACACCGTGCCGAGAAACGTCGCCACTGCCGCGGCCGCGAGGCCGACGAAGATCGACGTCTCCGAGCCCTTGATCGTTTTCTTGAGGACGTCGCGGCCCCACTTGTCGCCGCCGAAGGGCAGCGTCGCCTTGCGCTCCTCGGGCTTCGCCTGCGCCGCCGCGCTCTTGCCGGCCCGGATGTCCGCCATGACGTCGGCCAGCGGATCGACCGATTTCTCTTCGGCGGCCGGTGCCGCAGGCGTCGAGGGTGCGGCCGGTGCGCCACTCGCGGCGGGTGGCTGTACGGCCCCGCCTTCGCGCAGCTTCTCGATGACGTCGCCGATCGGATCGACGACGTTCGAATGGTATTCGGGCGTCGTGGGCGCGATCTCGGTCAAGGCGGGGCCCTGCGTCCCCGCTCCCGGCGTTGCGGGCGCCGCCTCCTCGGCGAAGGAAGGCGGCGCGTAGTTGATGCCGACCTCGCGGTTCCAGTCGCCTGCGATCAATCCCGCGCCGGACAGGATCATCATGACGATGAACGCGGCGACGATGACGAGCGATACCATGCCGACGCGATCGGACTTGAGCCGCCGCCAGGCCAGCACCCACAGGCCCGGGGACACGGTGTGCGGGATCTCGCGGACGAGTGGCGGCGCGCGATCGCGGAGCGCAGCGATGTCGGTGGCCATCGTTGTCCTTACTTGAGCTGCACGCGCGGATCGACTGCCTTGTAGGTCAGATCCGCGAGCAGGTTGGTGGCGATCGTCGCGAACGCCACGTATACGGTGATCGCCTTGATCACCGGAAAGTCCGAGCGCTCGACGGCGAGGATCACCTCGCGGCCGATGCCCGGAATCGAGAAGAACCGCTCGATCAGGAACGACCCCAGCAGCAACCCGGGGATGCCCGCCATCAGATTGGTGATGATCGGGATCGACGCGTTGCGCAGCACGTGAATCCACATGATCCGGTTCTCGGAGACGCCTTTCGCGCGCGCCGTGCGCACGTAGTCCTGGTAGATCTCGTCGAGCACGAACGTGCGGTACAGCCGCAACTCCGGCGCGATGCTGACGACGAGGCCGATCAGGATCGGCAGCGACGCGTACACGAAGAGATTCTCGAGGAAGCCGTCTCCCCACCCCTGCACCGGGAACCAGCCGAGCTTGTAGGCGAACACGTACTGGAACACGATGATGTAGACGAGGATCGACACCGACAGCCCGACCGTGCAGACGATCATTACCATGCGGTCGGTGAGCGAGCCGCGCACGTAGGCAACGGCGAGTGCGAGGCCGATCGAGATCAGCGTCGCGAGGATGACGAGCGGCACGACGACGGTCAGCGAGGGGCCGAGCCGCGTCATCAGGATGTGCGACACGCGCTCGTTCGTGCTCCAGCTCGCGCCGAAATCGGCGGTGACGACCTGCTTGATGAAAATCCCGAGCTGCACCCAGTACGGCTGGTCCACGCCGAGCTGACGGCGGATGTTGTCGATCTGCTCCTGGTTGCTGATCTTGCCGGCGAGCACGTACGCGGGGTCGCCGCCGACCCAGTTGAACAGGAAGAACACGAGCAGGATCACGCCGAGCATCGTCGGCAGCATCTGCCACAGGCGTCGTACGATGTAGGCACCCATCTAGAGACCTCTCAATCAGGAACCGTCTTGCCGCCGGCTGCGCTCGGCACGCCGGCGACGGGCCTGCCGATATCGACGAACGCCCATTCCGCGTGCAGGATCGGGTGCTTCTTGTAGCCTTGGACGCGCGGCGAGACGAGCATGTTGCGGTAGGTGAGCACGTCGAGTCGCCATGGCGCGTACACCTCGATCAGCCGCGTCATCTCGTGGTACAGCCGGTCACGCTCGTCAGAGGGCGGCATCCGGGTCGTTTGCTCGTACAGCTTGTCGTACTCGGGGATCTTGGCGCAGCCGTTGTTGTTCTGGCCGATGTTCTTGCCGTAGAGCAGCTGCATGAAGTTGTCGGCATCCGGGTAGTCGGCGATCCACGAGGCGGTGCGCATCATCAGCTTGCACTGGCGCTCGAGCTTCAGGAGCTCGGGAAACTTGTCCTTCTGCACTTCCATGCGCACGGAGATGCTGTCGAGCGCCTTCTTCCATAGCTCGTCGAGCTGCCGGCCCAGCGAATCGGGCCGCGACGCGTAGCGAATCGTAAACGGCTTGCCGTCGGGAAGGTTACGCCAGCCGTCGGGTCCCTTCCTGTAGCCGACGGCGTCGAGCAGCTGGTTGGCGCCCGCGGGGTCGAACCTGATCGACGAGCGGTACTTCGGATCGTGCCCGACGACCCCCGGCGGAATCGGGTATTGCGCCTCGATCGCCTGGCCGTTGCGAACGACGCGCACTTCGTCGTCCACGTTGTAGGCCATCGCCATCGCCCGCCGCAGCGCGATCTTGTCCTTCGTGAGGCCGCCGACGATCGGATCCTGCAGGTTCCAGTAGACGTAGGCGAGCGCGGGATCGACGATGCGCGACAGCTTGACGCCTTTCTTCACGAACTCGGGCTTGAGCTTGCCGCCGTCGAGCACGTTCGGCGCGAGCGGCCCGCCGAGATCCATCAGGTCGAGCTCGCCGTTCTGGAAGGCGAGGAGCCGCGCCTGGTCCTCCTCGATGATGCTGACCTCGATGCGCCCGACCTGAGGCATCTTCTTGCCCTTCATCGCCGCGATCAGTGGCTGGTCGTCCGGATCGTTGGACGTGAAGTCCCACGTGAAGCCGCGGAAGTCGGGATTGGCTTCGAGGACGATCTTCGAGCTGCGCATCCACTGCTTCAGCTTGTACGCGCCGGTGCCGACGGGATTGGCCATCGCGCGGCCGCTGACGTCGCGATACGCTTCGATCACTTCGCGCGCGACCGCCGACGTCGGCTCGTGGGCGAGGATGTACGGCAGGTTGTAGTCGGGCTCCTTGAGTCTTATCCGCAGCGTGTAGCGGTCGGGGGTCTCGATGCCCGCGACCTTCGCGTCGTAATCGAAGTTGCCGGAAGCCTTCGCCGCCTCGGCAACCTCGTCGAGACCGACGATCTTGCCTTCGACGAGCCACGCCCACGGCGAGCGCAGCTTGGGATCGACGAGGCGCTTCAGCGAGTAGGCGTAGTCGGCGGCCGTGAGCTCGCGCTTCCTGCCTTTGAACACCGGGTCGTCGATGAAGTGGATGCCCTTGCGGATGCGCACCGTGTACGTCTTGCCACCGTCGCTGACGACCGGCATCGCGTCGGCCGTGAGCGGCACGAGCTTCGCGGGCCGCGCCAGATAGTCGTAGGTGAGCAGCGTCTCGAACAGCATCTGCTCGATCGTCGCCGAGTAGAGATCCTGCACGCCGGCGGGATCGAATCCCGTTTCCGCGGCCGGAAACACGTGGCGGATCACTTTCGACGGGTCGGCGGCGTGCGCGGGCACGATCGCGAACGCCGCCACGAGCGCGGCAGCCGCCGCAAGATGCCGGCAGAAAGACGGAAGCAGCGCGCCGCGCGGCACGTGCGCGCCGGTCGCGCTCATCAGCTTCTCCCCCCGCCCGCGAGATCGAGGTCCATGTACATCCACTCGGCATGCAGGATCGGGTGCTTCTTGTAACCCTTCACCCACGGCCGGATCATCTGGTTGCGCTCGCGCGACACGTGCAGGCTCCACGCGCCGTCGACCTCCATCTGCCGGGACATGTCGATGAACAGATGGTCGCGCTCCACCGAATCGGGCGGCAGCGCGCGCGCCTTGTCGTACATCGCGTCGAACGCCTTGGATTCGTAGCAGCCGTTGTTGCTCTGCCCCGTGTTCGGTCCGTAGAGGAGCTGCATGAAGTTCTCGCCGTCCGGATAGTCGGCGATCCACGCCGCGCCCCACATCATCAGCTGGCAAGCCTTCGCCGCCTTCAGGTGATCGGCGAACTTGCCCTGCACGAACTCCATGCGGATGCCGATCGCATCCATGCTCTTCTTCCACAGCTCGTTGAACTCGCGGTCGGTGGCCGACGTGCCCGTCGCCTGCTTCAGCACGAGCGGCTTGCCGTCAGGCAGCGTGCGAAAGCCGCCGGGTCCGCGCTTGTAGCCGAAGTAATCGAGCAGCCGGTTCGCGAGCACCGGATCGTACTGGTTGATGCTGCGGTAGCGCGAGTCGAAGCCGACGACCCCGTAGGGAATGGGCATCTGCGCCTGCACCGCCTGATACTTGCGGACGACCCGGATCTCCTCTTCCAGGTCATAACCCATGATGACCGCGCGCCGAAGCGCGATCTTCTCCTTGGAAAAGCCGCCGACCACCGGGTCGCGGAAGTTGAAGAACGTGTACGCGATGTCGGGATCGATCGACTTGAAGAGGGTGACGCCCTGATCCGTCCACTCCGGCTTGACCTTGTTCGACGCGTCGAACACCTGCTGGCGGAACGTCGCCGGCAGCGCGAGCCAGTCGAGCTCCTTGCGGTTGAACGCGAGCCAGCGCGACTGGTCCTCCTCGATGATCGAGATCTCGACGCGGCCGATTTCCGGGATCGTCTTGCCCTTCATCGCCGCTACGACGTCCTTGTCCCAGGGATCGCCTGTCGCCTTGAAGTCCCACGTCACCTTGCGGTATTCGGGATTCGCCTCGAGCACGATCTTCGCCGCGCGCCGCCACTCCTTCAGCACGTACGGTCCCGTGCCCACCGGATGCGCCCTGACGTCGTCGCCGTAGGCCTCGACGACCTCGCGCGCCAGAGCGCCGAACGGAATGTGCGCGAGCGTGTAGGGGAAGAGGTAGTCGACCTCCCTGAGCTTGAAGCGCAGCGTGTACTTGTCGAGCGCCACCATGCCGGGGATCGTGGCGTCGTAATCGAACTTTCCGGATTTCTTCGCGGCTTCGATCTGCTCGTCGAGGCCCTCGATGTGCCCTTCGATCATGAACACCCACGGCGAACGGTTCTTCGGATCGGCGAACCGCTTGAACGAGTAGACGTAGTCCTCGGCCGTGAGCTCGCGGCGCTTGCCCTTGAACGCGGGATCGGGCGTGAAATAGATGCCACGCTTCAGATGGACGATATACGTGCGGCCGCCATCGGACACCTCGGGCATCGACTCGGCGGTCAGCGGAACGACCTTCGCCGGCCGCGCGAGGTAATCATAGGTCAGCAGCCGCTCGAAGATCGCCTCGTTGACCGTGTTCGAGTAAAGGTCCGAGACGGTGGCAGGATCGAAGCCGGTTTCGGCGACCGGAAACGAGATGCGCAGAACCTTGGCGGGATCCGCCGCGAGCGCGGATGCCGCGATCAGCAGCGCGACCGCGCCGCCGGCCCATCGCATGAACTTACGCATTCGCGCGGCTCCGGGGAGGAAAAAAAGCGGCGTAATGTAACATTTTCGGCGGTTTCCCCCCACTGGCGCGCACTGGCGCGTAAGACCGCGCGGCCGTCCGAACGTTGCGCGGCGAAAGCGTGTTGGCGCGGCGGGTAGTCCGTAACCCATGCCATGACCAAACCGCCCTACTGGGACGAGGCGACACGCTCGCTCGCCGCCCGCGATGCCGTTCTCGCGAAGCTTATCGCCGACTATCCGGGATTGCACCTGACAAGCCGAGGCGACCCTTTCACGACACTCGCCCGCGCGATCGTCGGCCAGCAGATCTCGCTCAAGGCGGCACAGACGATCTGGGATCGGGTTTTGGCGAGGTGCAGCGCGCCTGCGGCCGGGCCACTCGATCCGGCGCGTGTGCAGCGCAAGCGGGTCGCGACGCTGCGTGCGTGCGGGTTGTCCGAGCGCAAAGCGGAGTACATCCGAGACCTCGCGCGCCACTTCGTATCCGCCCGCCTCGATCCGGCGACGTGGCCGGCGCTCGACGACGAAGCGCTGATCGAAGCGCTGGTCGACGTCAAGGGCATCGGTCGCTGGACCGCGGAGATGTTCCTGATGTTCCACGAGCTGCGCGCCAACGTGCTGCCGGTCGACGACATCGGCCTGCAGAAGGCCTGTGCGCTCTACTACTTCGACGGCGCGCGGCCGACGCTTGCCGAACTGCGCGCGCTCGGCGAGAACTGGCAGCCGTATCGCAGCGTCGCGACGTGGTACCTGTGGCGCGCGCTCGACCCGATTCCGGTGGAGTACTGATTCGGGTCAAGAGCAGCGACTACCCGATCACCGAAATCCCCGGCGTAAGGCGCAAGCGGTCGTCCGCGCTGACGAGGCTTGCGCCGAGTGCGGATGCGGTGCACGCGATCAGGCGGTCCGCAGGATAATCCGCAAAATGATTCCCGAGCCGGCCGGCCGCCTGCGCGATCTACCATTTGGAATGTACACAAAGTGCGCACTCGTCGTCGAGCGGCCGACCGCACCATTCACCTTATTGCAGCTTGCCGTCGACGAGATGCAGGATGCGGTCGGTCTTCGCGGCGAGGTCGGGATCGTGCGTGACGATGACGAGCGCGGTGCCCGCCGCGCGATTCAGCTCGAGCATCAGGTCGAACACCGCGTTGGCATTGCGCCGGTCGAGGTTGCCCGTCGGCTCGTCCGCCAGCACGCAGCGCGGCGCCGTCACCAGCGCGCGGGCGAGTGCGACGCGCTGACGCTCGCCGCCGGAAAGCTCGCCCGGCAGGTGGCGCACGCGCTGCTCGAGCCCGACCCGCGCAAGCATCCCGTTCGCCCGCGTCCTCGCCTCGCCCTCGGCCATCCGGCGGATGGCGAGCGGCATCGCGACGTTCTCCAATGCGGTGAACTCGGGCAGCAGATGGTGAAACTGGTAGATGAAGCCGAGCGCCCGGTTGCGCACGGTGCCGCGTGCGGCTTCCGAAAGATCCGCGAGCGCCGCCCCTTCCACGCGCACCTCGCCCTGCGTCGGAAGGTCCAGACCGCCGAGCAGGTGCAGCAGCGTGCTCTTGCCCGACCCCGACGCGCCGACGATCGCGACGCGCTCGCCGACCGCGACGTCGAGGTCGACGCCGAGCAGCACCGGCACGTCGAGCGGCCCGTTGCGATACGTCTTGCGCAGTCCGCGGCAGGCAACCACCGGCACCGCGGCGCCTGAAACGGGTGCCGGGCTACTCATAGCGCAGCGCGTCGGCTGGATTCACGCGCGCGGCCTTGAAGCTCGGATAGATCGTCGCGACGAGCGCCAGCACGAGCGCGATCGCCGCGATCGTGATCACGTCCCCGCTCTGCAGGTCCGACGGCAGATCGCTGATGTAGTAGACGCTCTTGTCCAGGAACTGGATGTGGAACGTGCGCTCGATCGCGGGCACGACGGTCTCGACGTTCTTCGCGAGCAGCACGCCGCTCACGACGCCGATCAGCGTGCCGATGATGCCGATCAGCGCACCCTGGATCATGAAGATCGCCATCACCGACGACGGTGCGGCCCCGAGCGTGCGCAGGATGGCGATGTCGGCCTGCTTGTCGGTCACCACCATCACCTGCGCGGACACGATGTTGAACGCGGCGACCGCCACGATCAGCGTCAGGATGATGAACATCACGCGCTTCTCGATCGCCACCGCCCGGAAGAAGTTGGCGTGGCTGCGCGTCCAGTCGCGCACGTCCGCGTCGGCAGGCATCGTGGCGAGCAACTCGGAGGCGACGCGCGGCGCGGCAAACATGTCGTCGAGCTTGAGCCGCACGCCGGTTGCGCTGTCGAGCCTGTAGAGCTTTTCGGCGTCGTCGATGTTCACGAGCGCGAGCCCGCTATCGAACTCGAACATGCCGACCTCGAAGATGCCGCTCACGTGGAACGTCTTGATCCGCGGCAGCGCGCCGGCGGGCGTGACGTTGCCCTGGGGCGTGATCGCCACGACGGTGTCGCCGACGCGCGCGCCGAGCGCGCGCGCGAGCTCCGCGCCGAGCACGATGTTGAAGCTGCCCGGCGTCAGCGATTCGAGCGTCCCGAGGCGCATGTGCCGGCCGATGTCGGCGACCTTGTCTTCCTGCGCGGGATCGATGCCGCGCAGCAGCGCGCCGCGATTGACGTCGCCCGACGCGAGCATCGCCTGGCCGGTGACGTACGGCGCCGTTGCGACGACGCTCGTGTTCTTCTTTGCCAGGTCCGCCACGGCCGCCGGATCGCGCAGGCTCGGGAAGCCGCGAATCTCGATGTGCGAAGCCACCGACAGGATGCGGTTGCGCAGCTCGAGCTGGAATCCGTTCATGACCGACAGCACGACGATCAGCGCGGCCACGCCGAGCGCGATGCCGGCCATCGAGATCAGCGCGATGAACGAAATGAACGTGTTGCGACCCGAGCCTTTCCGGGCACGGGTGTAGCGCAAGCCGACGGCGATTTCGTACGGCGACACGTGAGCGGGGATGTCCTTCGAATGCGGCGCGGTTGCCGGCGTGCGAATGCGGTACGCTCGCCAAAGCGGCCATCGCGTTTATTGGCGACGGCAGCTACCGCCTCCTGCGCAGAGGCCGGGTCCGCCCGGCAACCTGCACGTGATTATCGCATGTCGATGCCGTTGATCCTCGTCGCGCCCGGCCTGCTCGCGCTGCCGCCGCAGATGCTTGCCGCACACGTGTCGCTTGGACGGCTCGCGCAACTCGCGCCTGCGCCACGACTCGCACCGCTGGGCATCGCGGCCGCGCTCGTCGATGCGCTCGGCGCGCCGGCATCGACGCCGATCGCGCCGCTTGCAGCACTCGGCGCCGGCGCCGAACCCGGCACGCACTACGTCGCGGCGGCCGATCCGGTGCATCTCGTCGCCGATCGCGACGATCTCGTGCTCGCTGCGCGCGTGGACGATCTCGGCACGCAAGCGAACGCGCTCGCGGCAACGCTCGATGCGCATTTCGCTGCGGACGGCGCGCGGCTCGCCATCGCGCGTCCCGACGCGTGGTTCATGCGTGCGGAGCGTGCGTACGACGTCGTGACGACGCCGATCGACGCGGCGCTTGGCCACGGTCTCTTTCCGTACCTGCCCCGCGGCGCGGACGCCGTCACCTGGAAGCGTTGGCTCAACGAGGCGCAGATGCTGCTGCACGAGCATCCGGTCAACGCCGCGCGCGAGGCGCAAGGCTGCCTGGCGGCCAACGGCGTGTGGTTCTGGGGCGGCGGCACGCTCGCGGATGCCGGCGCATTGCCGGCGATCGCGGCAACGGCACCGCAATCGCCGCTCGGCGATCTCGTGCGCGGCATTGCGCGCCATGCGGGCGGTTCCGGGGAGCCGCTTTCACGGGAAGAAACGGTGGATCGAGCGCTCGCGCGTGCCGCAACGGGTGCGCACGCGTTCGCCGTCGTCGTGCAGGACGCGATCGCGTCCGAGGCGGCGCTCGCGCATTTCGACGCGCATTGGCTCGCGCCGGCGCTCGCGCGCCTTGCGCGCCGTGACGTCGCAGCCGTCGAGCTGATCGCCGACGGCCACGGCGTTGCCGCGCGCTGGACCGCTGCGCCCGCCACGCTCATGCGGCGGCTCTTGGCGAAGCGAGCCGGGCCCTTTGCCGCGCCGGCGCGCGCATGATCGTTCGCCGCACCGTCCCGGAAACGGCGTCGGCGCTCGCCGCAGCGGGCATCGCGCCGATGCTTGCGCGCATCTACGCATCGCGCGGCGTCACCGACGCGCGCGAGCTCGTGCACTCGCTCGGGGCACTCCCCGATTTCGCGACGCTCGCGAACATCGACCTCGCCGCCGACCGGCTCGCGCGCGCGGTTGCCGCACGCGAGCGCATCGTCATCGTCGCCGACTACGACGCGGACGGCGCCACCGCGTGCGCCGTCGGCATCAAGGGCCTGCGCGCCATGGGCGCCGACGTCGGCTTCATCGTGCCGAACCGCTTCGAGTTCGGTTACGGCCTGACGCCGGAGATCGTCGCCGTCGCCGCCGCGCAGCATCCGGGACTGATCGTCACCGTCGACAACGGCATCGCGAGCGTCGACGGCGTGGCGGCCGCAGCGGCCGCAGGCATCGACGTTCTGATCACCGATCATCACCTGCCGGGCGCCGCGCTGCCCGCGCCGGCGATCATCGTCGATCCGAACCAGCCCGGCTGCACGTTCGCCTCGCGGCACGTCGCGGGCGTCGGCGTGATGTTCTACGTGCTGTGCGCACTGCGGGCCGCGCTGCGCACGCGCGGCGCATTCGCCGCGCGCGCGGAGCCCAATCTCGCTGCCCTGCTCGATCTGGTCGCGCTCGGAACGGTTGCGGACGTAGTGCGGCTCGATCAGGTGAACCGGATCCTCGTGTCGCAGGGGCTCGCGCGCATTCGCGCCGGACGCGCGCAGCCCGGCGTCGCCGCGCTGTTCGCCGTGGCCGGCCGCGACCTCGCGCACGCCACCGCCGCCGACCTTGGCTACGTCGCGGGACCGCGACTCAACGCCGCCGGCAGGCTCGCCGACATGTCGCTCGGCATTCGTTGCCTGCTCGCGGAGACCGCGGCCGAGGCGGAGCCGATGGCGCGCGAACTCGACCGCCTGAACCGCGACCGCCGCGACATAGAGGCGGCGATGCGGGAGGAAGCGCTCGCCGATGTCGACCGCCTGGACGTCGGCGTCGGCGAGCAGTACACGATCTCCCTGCACCGCCCCGAATGGCATCAGGGCGTCGTCGGCATCGTCGCGTCGCGGCTCAAGGACCGGTATCACCGTCCCGCGGTCGTCTTCGCGCGTGGCGGCGCCGGCGAGCTTCGCGGCTCCGGGCGGTCGATCGCGGGATTCCATTTGCGCGACGCGCTCGATCTGGTGGCGAAGCGGCTGCCCGGCGCGGTCGTGCGCTTCGGCGGCCATGCGTTCGCCGCGGGCCTGACGTTGCGCGAGGACGCGCTCGCCGAGTTCGGCACGGCGCTCGAGGCGGTCGCCCGCGAGCGGCTCACCGGGGCCGATCTGCGGCGCGTCCACGAAAGCGACGGCCCGCTTGCGCCGGGCGAGCTGACGTTCGCGTTTTGCCGCGCGCTCGGCGAGCCGGTGTGGGGACAGGGGCTCGCGCCGCCCGCGTTCGACGACGTGTTCGACGTCGTCGCGCAGCATGCGGTCGGCGACGGCCACGCCCGGCTCACGCTGGCGCGGTCCGGGGAGCGCTTCGGCGCCATCGCATTCCGGACCCCCCTGCCGCTGCCGTCGCGGATCCATGCCCTGTATCGCCCCGAGCTCCGCCAATTCCAGGACCTGCTCGACCTGACGCTGGTCGTCGACCACTGGACCCCGGTCGCCTGAACGGCTTTACCGGCGACTTTCCCGCAAAGCGCAAATCGCGGCGCGCCACCGCGCCGGCGGCGCCGCCGCCGCATGGCGACGGTGCGCGCAGCCGGTACCGAACTGTTTCGCTAAGGAACTGTTTTTTCTTCGAAATCGGAAAGGGTCGCGCGAAAGCGACACTGTGGACTTTTTCGGTAAGAGCTACCAGTTATGAGCTTGTGCGGCGCAATATCTTCCGCTAGATTAGGACGGTTTACCGGTCCGGCGGCAACCGGATTCGTACGTTCTCTCGGAAGGAACTCCATGCGGTTGGCGGACAAGGTTTCGATCATCACGGGCGCGGGACAGGGGATCGGCCGGGCGACGGCGCTCAAGTTCGCCGCGGAAGGCGCGAAGGTCGCCGTCTGCGACATCAACCAGGCCGCGGTCGCGGACACGGTGCGTGCGATCGTCGACGCGGGTGGCGAGGCCGCGGGCTTCGACGTCGACGTGACGGACAAGGACAGCATCGCGCGCATGGTGAGCGGCGTGATGGCCAAGTGGGGCAGGATCGACACGCTCGTCAACAACGCCGGCATCGTCCAGGACGCCCAGTTCAAGAAGATGACCGACGAGCAGTTCGAGCGCGTCATCGACGTCAACCTGAAAGGCGTTTACCACTGCACGAAGGCCGTCGTCGACATCATGCTCGAGCAGAACTCGGGCGTGATCCTCAATGCGTCGTCGATCGTGGGCCTTTACGGCAACTTCGGCCAGACCAATTACGCAGCCACGAAGTTCGGCGTCATCGGCATGGTCAAGACGTGGGCGCGCGAACTCGGCCGGAAGGGCATCCGCGCCAACGCGATCTGCCCGGGCTTCATCGAGACCCCGATCCTCTCGTCGATCCCCGACAAGGTGATCAAGATGATGGAGGACAAGGTGCCGCTCGGACGCCTCGGCAAGCCCGAGGAGATCGCCAACACCTACGCCTGGCTCGCGTCCGACGAGGCTTCCTACATCAATGGCGCGGTGATCGAGGTTTCGGGCGGCTGCACGATCTAGCGCCGCGGCTTGCGCTGGTCGGCTAGGCCATACGCCCGGTTGAGCCGGGCGTATGGGTTCCGGTAGCATTCCGGTGTCATAAAGATGCCGGGAACCTGCATGCGTCCGTCTTCGTTGCCGTTCTTCATTGCCGTCGCCGCCCTGGCAGCGGGTCCGGCGCCCGCCCAGACGATCGGCGGCAATCCGGGGCCGCAGTACAACTACGTCTGCCCGCACGCCGACGGCCAGCCGGCGCTCGAGTGCTATTTCGACGCGGTACAACACCTGTATACGATGTGCCGCAACGTGAAGTCGATCGAGATCATCGAGTTCGGCTACGAGAAGTCGGCCGAAGGCACGAACAGCGCGAAAACCGAGTACTGCCTGGACAAGCAGAAGCAGAACATCGAGCGGCCTTACCGCGCGGCACTCAAGGACGCGCTGCGCTCGAAGCACGTGGTCGAGGCGCTGCGCGCGCTGCACGAGATTTGGCTGTCCGCCCTCACGGGGCTCGCATGGCGAAGCGGCGAATCCGACGCCGACTACAAAACGCGCGTCGCCAGGCCGTACGATGATTTCCGGGAGCGCATCGCGGGCATTCGCGTCGTGGCGGCGAGCAAGCCGGAGCCCGCCGCAAAGCCGGCGAGCAGGAAGAAGGCGTCCGCGAAAGCGAACCCGTAGCCGCACTGAACGCATCGCTCCCGGAAGAGGTTTCCGCCGGCACGGCCGACGACGAGCTCGCCGCGATTTTCGGCGACGGCGGCACGCTGGCGCGCGCACTGCCCGGATTCCGCTTCCGCGCGCAGCAGCTCGCGATGGCACAGGCGGTCGCTCGCGCGATCCGCGAGCGCCGGCCGCTCGTCGCGGAAGCGGGGACCGGCACCGGCAAGACGTTCGCGTATCTGGTCCCTGCGCTGCTCTACGGCGGCAAGGTCATCGTGTCGACCGGCACGAAGACACTGCAGGACCAGCTGTTCGAGCGCGACCTGCCGCTGATCCGCGATGCGCTCGCCGCGCCGGTGACGGTGGCGCTGCTCAAGGGCCGCGCCAACTACGTCTGCCACCATCACCTCGAGCGCACGGCGCGCGAGGGCCGCCTGCCGTCCCGTGCGGACGTTCGCTACCTGCCGAAGATCGTCGCGTTCGCGCGCGCCGCGAGTCGCGGCGATCGCGCCGAGCTCGCCGACGTGCCCGACAACGCCTCGATCTGGCCGCTCGTCACGTCGACGCGCGACAACTGCCTCGGCAGCAACTGTGCGTTCTACCGCGAATGCTTCGTCATGCGGGCGCGCAAGGAGGCGCAGGACGCCGACGTCGTCGTCGTCAACCATCACCTGTTCTTCGCCGACGTGACGCTGCGGGATGAAGGCCTGGCCGAGTTGCTGCCGGCATGCAACACGGTGATCCTCGACGAGGCCCATCAGCTGCCCGACACCGCGACGCTGTTCTTCGGCGAACAGACGAGCGCCTCGCAACTCGCCGAGCTCGCGCGCGACGCCGAGGCGATCGCGCGGTCGCAGTTGCGCGACGTGCCCGATCTTCCGGATGCGGGCGCCGATCTCGCGCCGCTGATCCGCAAGCTGCGGCTCGCGGCCGGCGATGCGCCGGGCAAGCTCGCGCAACAGGCGCTCGCGGCGCGAACGGAATTCATCGACGCGCTGGAAGCGCTCGCTGCAGGGCTCGACCGTCTCGCGACGGAGATGCGCATGGTCGCCGAGCGCAGCGAGGACGTGGCCGTCGTCGCGCGCCGCGCCGAAGCGGCTGCCGATGCCGTCGCGCGCTGGCAGGCGGGGTTCCGCGCCGACGATTCGAACAACGCATGGATCCGCTGGATCGACGTGAGCGGGCAGGGTTTCCAGCTCCACGCGTCGCCGCTGTCGGTGGCCGACGTGTTTCGCCGCCAGGTCGACGACACCGGCCGCGCGTGGATCCTCACGTCGGCCACGCTCGCGGTCGGCCGCGATTTCTCGCACTACACGAGCCAGCTCGGATTGACGGATACCGCGACCGGATGCTGGGACAGCCCGTTCGACTACGCGCAGCAGGGCCTGCTGTACGTGCCGCGCGGCCTGCCCGCCCCGAACACCGCCGAGCACACGAACGCGGTCGTCGACGCCGCGCTGCCGGTGCTGCAGGCGAGCGGCGGCCGCGCCTTCCTGCTGTTCACGACGCTGCGCGCGCTGAACCTCGCGCGTGAGCGACTTGCGGAAGGACTCGCGCGCAACGGCCTCTCGTTCCCGGTGCTCGTGCAGGGCGACGGGTCGAAGACCGAGCTGTTGCTGCGTTTTCGCGCGCTCGGCAATGCGGTGCTGCTCGGCAGCGCGAGCTTCTGGGAAGGCGTCGACGTGCCGGGCGACGCGCTTTCGGTCGTGGTGATCGACAAGCTGCCGTTCGCGCCGCCGGACGATCCGCTGCTGGCGGCTCGGCTCGCCAGGCTCGCCGCGGACGGCGGCAACGCGTTCATGGACTGGCAACTGCCGCAAGCGGCGATCAGCCTGAAGCAGGGCGCGGGCCGCCTGATCCGCACGGAAACCGATCGCGGCGTACTGATGCTGTGCGATCCGCGGATCGTCGACAAGCCTTACGGGCGGCGCATCTGGCAGAGCCTGCCGCCGATGAAGCGCACGCGCGAGCTCGCAGACGTCGTCGCGTTCTTCGCGTCACCGCCGGCCGCGCGGCCGGCGTGACGCGAATTCACGCCGTCACCAGAATTTCCACCACGGCTTCGCCGGCCCGCCCGCGACGTAGACGCTCTCGGGGAACGTCTTCGTCAGGATCTGATGCGCATCGTCGGCGAGTTGCGTCAGGCCGAGCTTGCGGTAGCTCTGCTCCATGACGTCGAGCGCGTGCTCGTTCGACGGCGTCTGCGGATAGTTGACGAGCGACGCCTGCGCGCGGTTCGCCGACGCGACATACGCGCCGCGCGCGTAGTAGTACCGCGCGACGTGCACCTCGTACATCCCGAGCGCGTTGGTGAGATAGCGCATCCGCGTCTGCGCGTCCTGCGCGTAGCGGCTCTCGGGATACTTGCGCACCAGCTCCTTGAAGGCCGCGAACGATTCGCGCATCGACTTCGGATCGCGCTCGGAGAGGTCGAGCTCGTAGACGTACCCGAACAACCCCTGGTCCTCGCGGAAATACACGAGTCCCTTCAGGTAATACGCGTAGTCGACGCTCGAGTGATTCGGATACGTGCGGATGAAGCGGTCGCAGGCGGCCGTCGCGGCGGCCTGCTCGCCGTTGCGCCAGTTCGCGAACGCGCCTTCGAGGATCGCCTGCTGCGCGTAGCGGCCGTACGGATAGCGCGCCTCGAGCGTCTCGAACACCTTGACTGCCCGCGTATAATTGCCGTCGAGCATCGATTCGTGCGCATTCTTGTAGAGTTGCTCCGCCGACCAGCCAGCCGTCTCGTCCTTGACGTCGGGCAGCAGACCGCAGCCCGCAACCCCGAGCGCCAGCAGCGCGCCCAGCAGAAAAACCCGACATTTCGGCCCTTGCGACATCGCCCTCGGCATCCTTCGTGAATCGCGCGAATTATAGCCGACGATCGATGCACGGCGACGTGCACGTCGCGGCTGCCGCACCTGCGGCAGGCGACGCGTCCGCGACGCATGTCGTGCCGTCCGCTTGCGCAGGGCTGCGCCTCGATCAGGCGCTCGCGAAGATGCTTCCCGAGCATTCGCGCAGCCGTCTTCGCGCGTGGATCGATTCGGGCGACGTCACCGTCGACGGCCGCAGCTTCGATGCGAAGCGGCGCGTCCACGGCGGCGAGCGCGTCGACATCGCGCCGTCCGCGGCAACCGCGCCGCTCGCCGACGCGGCGGAGGACATCTCGCTTCGCGTCGTGCACGAGGACGAGGTGATCGTCGTCGTCGACAAGCCCGCCGGACTCGTCGTGCATCCCGGCAGCGGCAACCCGCGCGGCACGCTGCTCAACGCGCTGCTGCACCACCACCCGGCGCTCTCGGCACTGCCGCGCGCCGGGATCGTGCACCGGCTGGACAAGGACACGAGCGGCCTGATGGTCGTCGCGAAAACGCCGCAGGCGCACACCGACCTCGTGCGCCAGCTCGCCGCGCGCACGGTGCAGCGTGAATACATCGCCGTCGCGCGCGGCGACGTCGCGCGAGCGACGATCGTCGACGCGCCGATCGGGCGCCATCCGGTGCAGCGCACGGCGATGGCCGTCGTCGCGAAGGGGAGGCCCGCGCGCACGCATGTCGACATCGTGGAGCGTTTCGGCACGGCCACGCTGCTGCGCTGCCGGCTCGAAACCGGACGAACGCACCAGATCCGCGTGCATCTCGCCGCCATCGGCCATCCGCTGCTCGGCGATCCCGCATACGGTGGGCGGAAGGAATTCTCGGCGCCGGCGTTCGCGCGCCAGGCGTTGCATGCGGCGCGGCTCGGTCTCGTGCATCCGGCGACCCGCGAGGCAATGGCCTGGGAGTCGCCGCCGCCGGCCGATCTCGCGGAGTTGATCCGCGCGTTGCGCGCGCGCCGCGCGGACGAGCGACGGTGAGCGCGAAAGTGAGCGGTCTCGCCACGCAACTGCGCGCAGCAGGCCTCGACTGGATCGTCCCCGACTGGGCCGCGCCGAAGGGCGTGCACGCGTTTTTCACGACGCGCAATGGCGGCCCGGGCGGTGCGGACTCGCTCGATCTCGGGCCAGGCGACATCGGTTCGGCGCCGCCTGCGACACGAGCCGCCATCGCCGGCAATCGCGGTCGCGTGCAGGCATTCCTGCCGTCGCCGCCGGTGTGGCTCGATCAGGTGCACGGGGCGGACGTCGTCGACGTCGATGCGAATGCGACGGGCGCGCGCGCATTGCCGCGCGCCGATGCCGCGGTGACGCGTGCGCGCGGCGTCGTGCTCGCAGTGCGTGTCGCCGATTGCCTGCCGGTGCTGCTTTGCGATCGCGCAGGCACCACGATCGGCGCCGCACATGCGGGCTGGCGCGGCGTCGCGGCCGGCGTGATCGAGAGCGCCGTCGCGGCCATGGCATGCGAACCCGCCGACATCGCAGCGTGGCTCGGCCCCGCAATAGGTCCGTCCGCGTTCGAGGTCGGTCCCGAAGTGCGCGATGCATTCGTCGCCACGGATGCCGCTGCCACGCGCGCGTTCGTGCCCGGACGCGCGGGGAAATGGCTCGCCGATCTCTACGCGCTTGCGTGCCGAAGGCTTGCGCGCGCGGGTGTCGAGCAGGTCTCCGGAGTGCGCGCATGCACGTTCTCGGATGCACGGCGCTTCTTTTCCTACCGCCGCGACGGCGCGACAGGCCGGATGGGGGCGTTCATCTGGCGCACGGCCGCATGACGCTCGTCATGATCGTCGCCGCCGCGCTGGCGGGCGGCGTTCTTTCGACGCTCGCGGCAGCGGCCACGCTGCGCATCGACGCGACGTGGATTCCGCGCTTCGTTTCGTTCGCCGTCGGCGCGCTGCTCGGCGCGGTGTTCCTCGAGCTATTGCCGCATGCGCTCGAGGATGGCGACGCCCATTCGGTGATGCTGACCGTGCTGGTCGGGCTGCTCGCATTCTTCCTGCTCGAGAAGCTCGTGCTCTGGCGCCACGCGCACGGTCACGACGCGCACTCCGACGCGCGCGAGGAAAGCGAGCACCAGCATGCGCTGCACGCGCACGCCACGCCGCACGCGGACGGCGGCCGCTCGGGATTGATGATCCTGATCGGCAACGCCGTGCACAACTTCTGCGACGGCATCGTGATCGCCGCGGCCTTCATTGCCGGAGAGTCGCTCGGGATCGCGACGACGCTTGCGATCGTCGCGCACGCGGTGCCGCAGCAGGTCGGCGATTTCGCCGTGCTGCTGCACTCCGGCTTCGCGCGCGCGAAGGCGTTCGCGTACAACGTCGCGGCCGGCGTGGCGACGCTCGCGGGCGCGCTCGCCGCGTACGGGGCGCTAGCGGACATGCAGCAGACCCTGCCGGTGGTGCTTGCGATCGCAGCGGCCAGCCTGCTCTACGTTGCCGTCGCCGACCTGATCCCGAGCCTGCATCGCCGCTCGGAACCCATCGAAACCGCCAAGCAGACGTTGTGGATCGTGCTCGGCATCGCGATCATCGCCGTCACGCACCGGCTGCTCTGAAGCCTCCGGCGACGGGACGGTAACATCGCGTCGTAACGAGCAGGCGTCCCCCATGAACAAACTCGATCCCTTTGCGATGGAGCCTTGGCTCGAGCTCGCGGCCGGATGGCAACAGGCGCTGCAACCCTGGATTTCCTGGTGGACGCGCAGCCTTGCGGCGCCCCGCACGGCATCGCGCAAGGCGGCCAGGCCGGCCGCCTGTCCGTTCGATCCCGCGGCGCTCGCCAGGCTGCACGCGGAGTTCGAGCCGCGCTTTGCGCAGCTGTGGCGAGCGGCCTCGCAGTCGCTCGCCGTGCCGGGCTCACCCATGCCGCAGATCGTCGCCGCGGATCCTTTGGATCGGCGCTTCGCATCGTCCGTCTGGCGCGACCAGCCCTGGTTTGCGTGGATCAGGCAGGCTTACCTGCTCTACGGCCAGTATCTGCTCGCGATGGCGGCGCTCGCGCAGCTCCCGTCTGCCGAAAAGCGCCGCCTCGAATTCTCCGTGCGCCAGTTTGTCGACGCGATCGCGCCGACGAACTTTCCCGCCACGAACCCGGACGTGCTGCAGCGCGCATTCGAGACCGAGGGCGCGAGCGTCGTCGAGGGCATGCGCAACCTGGCGGCCGACGTCGCGCGCGGCCGCATCACGATGAGCGACGAATCGGCGTTCGCCATCGGCCGCAACATCGCCGTCACGCCCGGAAGCGTCGTCTTTCGCAATCCGCTGATCGAGCTCATCCAGTACGACGCTGCGACCGCGCGTGTCGCGAAGCGGCCGCTCGTCATCGTGCCGCCGTGCATCAACAAGTACTACATCCTCGACCTGCGACCCGACAACTCGTTCGTGCGGCATGCGGTCGCGCAGGGCCACACGGTGTTCATGGTCTCGTGGCGCAACATCCCGACCGAGCTGGGCCGGCTGACCTGGGACGACTATCTCGAGCAGGGCGTGCTCGCGGCGATCGACCATGCGCGCGCAATCGCGCGCGCGAAAACGGTGAACGCGCTCGGGTTCTGCGTCGGTGGGACGCTGCTCGCCTGTGCGCTCGCGGTGCTGGCCGCGCGCCGCGACGAAAAAGTGTCGACGGCGACGTTGCTGACGACGATGCTCGACTTCGCGGATCCCGGCGAGATCGGCGTCTACATCGAGCGCGATGCGCTCGCAGCGCGCGAGCCTGCGCTCGAGTCCGGGCAGCGCGTGCACGGCAGCGAGCTCGCGGGCGCGTTCGCCAGCCTGCGTCCGAACGACCTCGTCTGGAACTACGTCGTCAACAACTACCTCAAGGGCCGCACGCCGCCGGCATTCGACCTTCTGTACTGGAACGGCGATTCGGCGAACCTGCCGGGCCCGATGTACGCGTACTACCTGCGCCACCTGTATCTCGAGAATCGCCTGCGCGAGCCCGGTGCGCTGACGATGCTGGGCGAGTCGATCGACCTTGGCGCGATCGACCTGCCTGTCTACGTCTACGCGTCACGCGAAGACCACATCGTGCCGTGGAAAAGCGCGTACCGGACGCTCGCGCTGCTCGGCGGCCGCCAGCGGTTCGTGCTCGGCGCGTCGGGTCACATCGCGGGCGTGGTCAATCCGCCGCACACCGGCAAGCGCAATTACTGGACGAACGATGGGAAGCCGGAGGACGCCGAGGCGTGGCTTGCGGACGCCGCGAGCCACGGTGGCAGCTGGTGGCCGGACTGGTATCGCTGGCTCGCGCGCCATCGCGGCGGCGAGCATGCGGCGCCGCCCGCCGCCGGCGATGCGGAACATCCGGTGCTCGCGCCCGCGCCCGGCAGCTACGTTCGCGAGCAGGTCGCGTAGCGGCGGGCGCGCGGCACGCAGCAGATATCGTAGCGGCTCCCGGCGGCGCGCGCCGCGTCGCCTCACTGCCCCGGAATCTTGCCGACGCGGACCTCGATGGCAGCGTAGTACGCGGCGAGCGCCGCGATGTCGCTGTCCGAGAGCGTCGCCGCGACGACGCTCATCGACTCGTTCTTCCGCCGGCCGCTCTTGAACGCCTGCAGTTGCGCGACGAGATACGCCTCGTTCTGGCCGGCGATATTCGGCGCGTCGGGAACCTTGGAGAGTCCGTCCATGCCGTGACAGGCCTGGCATGCCATTGCCTTGGCGCGCCCGGCCGCGGCGTCCGCTGCCGTTGCCGGTTCAGCGCCCAATGCAAGGAGCGCAGCCCACGCGAGTGCCTGGGCTGCGCAATGACGCGTGACGAGATTCACCCGCGCTCGCGGATGGCGCCCGCGACGATCAGCGGCCGTCGTACCAGATCCGATAAAGGGCGCCGACGAGATCGTCCGACACGAGCAGCGACCCGTCGTGCAGTTGCGCGACGTCGACGGGGCGGCCCAGGTAATAGCCATTGTCGTTCCAGCCCTCGGCGAACGGCTCCGACTTGCCCGCAACGTGACCGTCGGGCTTCAGGAACGTCACCATCACCCGCGCGCCCACCGGCACCGTTCGGTTCCACGAGCCGTGCTGCGTCGAGAAGATCGCGCCGCGGTATTTCTCGGGGAACATCGTGCCGGTGTAGAACATGAGCCCGAGATCGGCGGCGTGCGCGGCCTGCTCGACTTCCGGGAACACGACGCCGGCCGGCGGCGTGTCGTTCTTGTACTCGTTCGTGCGCACGCGACCGCCGCCATACCATGGAAAGCCGAAGTCGAGTCCCGCCTTCTCGATGCGGTTCAGCTCGCCGGGCGGCTGGTCGTCGCCCATGCCGTCGACCTGGTTGTCGTTCGACCACAGCGTGCGATCCTTCGGATTGAAGTCCATGCCGACCGCATTGCGCAGGCCGCGCGCGTAGACCTCGCGGTTCTTGCCGTCACGATCCATCCGGATGATGCCGCCGATACCCATCCGGTTGTAGAGGTCCAGCTTTTCCTTCGGCGGCACGTTGTACGGCTGGCCGAGCTGGATGTAGAGCTTGTTGTCCGGGCCGACCCGGCACGGGCGCGCCGTGTGGTTGTAGCTCTCCTCTTCCTTGGGAATGAGCTGCCCTTCCGGCACGATCGCATTGGGAACGACATCCGGGCTCTCGTAGAAGAATTCGGCCGCCGGATATTCGACGACGCGGTTCTGCTCGACGACGTAGAGGAAGCCGTCCTTCGAGAAGCAGGGACCGTTCGGAATCCTCTTGGGCAGCGTCGGCGCGAACTCCTTCACCTCGTCGCCCACGCCGCCGCGCGAGCGATCCGTCACCGCGTAGACCTTCGTCTTGCGCGTGCCGACAAACGTGACGATGCCCTGCGGACCGACCGCGATGTGGCGCGCGTCGGGGACGAGCGCGTAGAGCGAGATGTGGAATCCGGGCGGCAGCTTGATCTTCGTCAGGTTCTGCTTCACCTGATCGGCTTTCGCGCCGGTCTGCGGAATCGGCTGCCAGTCGACCGCGATGTTGGTCTGGTGCATGGCGCCGAGCGTCTCGAGCTCGGCCGCCGCGACGGCGGCGGGCGCGAGTGCGAGCGAAACCATCACTGCGGCTGCTTTCGGATGAAGCTTCATCGGCTGCCTCCCATGAGTGACCTGCGGAGAACCCGGCGTCTTGATGCAACTCGGCGCCGGCAACAAAGAAATGGCGCATCCGTCGTCGGCAGACTCTATGCCTCGATCCGCAAAACTTCAACACGGCGTCCGGCCGGCCGCGGCCGCGCGCTGCGCTGAGCCGCTTCGCGCGCGATGCGCTACCATGGCGCCGGCCACCTCGTCGCCGCACATCCGCTCCACGGAGGACCTCATGACCGACATCGTCATTGCCGGCGCGTTGCGCACCGCTATCGGCAAGTTCGGCGGCACGCTCGCCAAAACGCCCGCACCCGACCTCGGCGCGACCGTGATTCGCGAGCTGCTCGCGCGTACCCGCGTCAAGCCGGAAGCCGTCTCGGAAGTGATCATGGGCCAGGTGCTCGCCGCCGGCAGCGGCCAGAATCCGGCACGCCAGGCGTCGATCCGCGCGGGGGTGCCGCACGGAACGCCGGCGATGACGATCAACAAGGTGTGCGGCTCCGGCCTGAAGGCGGTGATGCTCGCGGCGCAGGCGATTCGCTGCGGGGACGCCGACATCGTCGTCGCGGGCGGCCAGGAGAACATGAGCGCCTCGCCGCACGTGCTGCCCGGATCCCGCGACGGATTCCGGATGGGCGATGCCAAGCTCGTCGACACGATGATCGTCGACGGCCTGTGGGACGTCTACAACCAGTACCACATGGGAACGACGGCGGAGAACGTCGCGAAGAAATACGAGATTTCGCGCGCCGAGCAGGATGCGTTCGCCGTCGCGAGCCAGAACAAGGCCGAGGCCGCGCAAAAGGCCGGCCGGTTCAAGGACGAAATCGTCCCGGTGATGATTCCGCAGCGCAAGGGCGATCCGGTCGCGTTCGCGCACGACGAGTTCCCGAAGGCCGGGACGACGCTGGAATCGGTCGCGGGGCTGCGTCCTGCGTTCGCAAAGGACGGCACCGTCACCGCGGCGAACGCGTCCGGGTTGAACGACGGCGCGGCCGCGGTGCTCGTGATGACGGCCGCACGCGCGGCGAGCCTCGACCTCAGGCCGCTCGCGACGATCCGCGCCTACGCGTCGTCCGGCGTGGACCCGGCGATCATGGGCATGGGCCCGGTCCCGGCATCGCGGCGCTGCCTCGACAAGGCAGGCTGGACCGCCGCGCAGCTCGACCTGATGGAGATCAACGAGGCATTTGCCGCGCAGGCGTGCGCGGTCAACAAGGAAATGGGCTGGGACACGTCGAAGATCAACGTCAACGGCGGCGCCATCGCGCTCGGCCACCCGATCGGCGCGTCCGGCGCACGCGTGCTCGTGACGCTGCTGCACGAAATGGCGCGCCGCGACGCACACAAGGGGCTCGCATCGCTTTGCATCGGCGGCGGGATGGGCGTCGCGCTCGCAGTCGAGCGCTGACGGATTCTCCGCCCACTGCGACCGCAATCGCTTCCAATCCACCACGCACGACTCGAGAAGGAGAACGAACAT